>Ga0163179_10001500_pt1 | contig 16589 bp, 35 predicted proteins | sample AtlANTMetagenome_FD_109643 | JGI IMG/M metagenome (GOLD analysis project Ga0163179, IMG submission 109643) | Marine eukaryotic phytoplankton communities from the Atlantic Ocean - Atlantic ANT 2 Metagenome | ecosystem: Environmental > Aquatic > Marine > Oceanic | place: North Atlantic Ocean... | reverse complement strand
TTTTTATATGTTGTGATAATCAAAATGATCTAGACATAGAATATTTAAAAGATAATGGGTATAAAGAAATTACATGTAGTTCTGTTGAAAGTTATCAGACAGAAGAATCAAGTTTTATAGAAGTTAATAAAAAGCTTCCTAATGCAGAAACTTATCTTCTTGCTAGATGTTTTGACAAAGATAGTTGTTTACTAAACATAAACTTAAAGAGCAACAAAATAGTATGTCAAAGATACATTGTGTCAAGAGAAGATGAAGACAAAAGAGACTATATGCATAGTGATTATAAAGAGTTTGTAGATCATAGAGTATTATATCTTTCAGTTGGAAGTAAAAATGAAAAAGAATTTATCAATCGTGTAAATTAAATTTTATTATATTATAATATTAATATAAGGCAACACATTTAATTAAAATTAAAAGGAATAAAAATGACAGTTTCTGATCTAATTCAAATCCTACAGTCATATGATGAAAACATGCAAGTTATTTGTCCTGATGGTTCTTATTATTCTTTCTTAGAAGAAAGCGAAGTGCAAACAAAAGATTTATATCCAGACTTAACTGATGTAGACAATTCAGTTGATAATAGTGGACAAACTGAAACTTATCTTATGGTTTCAACAAACCAGTTTAACTAAGGATTTTATTATGCTCGTCACAAAAGAAGTACTTGTTATTCATCCTTCATGGATGCTTATGTTTTTACTTTGTTACGCTGTTGCTTTTTATGTTTACTTTAAAACATGTAATTTATTTATTTCAGCAGCTTCACTAGCTTCTTGTATGGTTGGAACTGCTTATATTATTCACGCATATTATGGTTTAGTTTAAAAAGGAAATTATGTTAACGCTAACTAATAAAATTGATTTAAGTTCATATGAAACACACGGTTCTTTAGACATACCTGCTGGCTCAATTCTTGAGCATATTAAAACAGAAACTTCGTTAATGGCTTATTACGAATTGTTTACGTATGTTGTTCATTGTAATATGATAGGAGAAGATAATAACAAAATCCCGGTTAGCATAAGGTGTTCAAAATACATAGGTGGTAAAATACCTAAAGTTAATTGTGTTAAAAATAAATCTCGTAAAAGTAAAGATATATATTGGCCTGAAGTATTTGATGAGGATTTTCCTGAATGAGTTATAAAGTTGACTGGATAACAAAAAGAAAACAAGAAAAAAATCTAAAACAAAACGAAACTGCTAGGCTTTTAAAAGTTTTTTCAAAATCTAAACATTATAATAAACTGAGTGATTTAACAAAGTTATATATTGATTGTCATGACTTAATGACAAGAATAGGTGAAGAGATAGCAGAAATAGCAGACGACAAATCTTAGGGCTGTTAGCTTAATCGGTAGAGCAGTGGACTTTTAATCCATTGGTTCTGGGTTCGAGTCCCAGACGGCCCAATTAATAAATTACCTTACTAATTGTTAAAAAGGAATTAACTTGAAAAATCTACTTCTAACAACATCTTTATTATTAACATTAATCTTTACAGTTTCTAGTTTTACATTACAATCAACTAAATCAACTAATAATAAAATTCAGGAGCCTCGAGAAGATTATGGTTGTTTACATGAAGATCATAGTCAATATGAAGATGGTGATAGTTTAAACTTAGAAGCTGCAAGCTATAGTAATAATCACTAACATGCAAAGATAAAACTATGAAAACTTATAGAGAACTTTTACGAGAAAACAATTATCTTAAAAGCTGTCTTTCTCTTGATGATTATGTTTATGCTGTATGTATAGGCGTTAACAATGATGATGTTAGAGCATTAGGATGCATTAAATTTTTAAATGGCATTGATCACTATCGAAGTAGAGATAAAATGTTTGCTAATATTAATTGTAATAAATACTGGGCATTAGTTGATAAGTCTGTATACGAAAACTTTAAAAAAGGGAAAAATAGTTTTGTAATTAAATAGAGGTCTCATGTTAAACGAACTTAAAGAAAATGATTTGTTATTAGTTACAAATTCTTTTTACTATACTAGTGTTGAAGAAAAATCAAAAAAAACAACAAAATCAGCTTTTTGTCATGATAAAGCTGAGACCGGTAGTGTATTATTAGTATTAGAAAATAATTTTGGTGCAACGTATAAAGACAGATTTACAATATGTCTGTTAAGTAATAGAAAAATATATATTAGTAGTAGAGGATTAAATTCTGCTCTTAGCAATCAACTTGAAAATTGCTTTGAGATTTTAAACGTCTAAGGAGTTTATATGATTAAATGTAGATCACAAATGCCAAACAGGAAAATAGAGATCGATCTTTCAAAAGAAGAAGGTAATGCATATTATATAATAGGACTGGTTGATACTCTTGGAAGACAAATAGGAATTCATAGAAAAGTAAGAAAAGACATTAAACAGACTATGATGCTAGGCACATATGAAGATTTAATAAAAACTTTTGATATATGGTTTGGTGAATTTGTTATCTTATACAAGTAGAATCTTATTCAACCATATATCATATCGTTTCGTCAACTCTTGTTTTCTTTACATTAAGGTTAAAGTATGAGTTATGAAGAAGTAGAAATGCATAAACATTGGACTTTCCTTGATGGAATCAAAGGATTTTATGAAGGAAGTGATACTAGTGATATGTCTTTTAAATTCGGTGGTGTTGTTTGGAATATCGTAAAAGATGAATTAGATGGTGAAAGAAGTCTAATCGATTTTATAGTTTATGGAGATCAGGAAGAAACTTTTGTTGAAGTGTTAAAAGAGAAAGTAAGACTTGAAGAAGTAAGAGAATCTCATGTTAAAGATTATGAAGTTTTTTCTGGATGGGTTCTAAAAAGCATAGAAGACAATCATGTTTGGTTAATGATTGGAACAGATTATTCTAGTGATTATTATCCTCATGTAATTTTTAAACATTTTAACAGAAACAATCAATACTTACTGTAAAGGAGTATATTATGTTTTTTGATATATATGATGATTTATATTTATATTTTATTGCAAAAGGAAAAATGCCCTTTTTAAGCGTATTTATTTTATCACTAAAGATATTTTGGAATTTATCTTTACTTACATTCTTTCTGTCTTTACCTTATATTATATTTTTATTTTTTACTCACTAAATTGTAAATTAATTAAATTATGAATATAATAAACAAAGACAATTTAAAAAAAATTAATCACGTAAAAATTCATGTAATATCTGACTTAAGTTTATCTCTTGAAGAAGAATTTAATGAAACAATAAACGTTGAAATTAATTATTTACTTAAAACTTTAGACGAATTAATAGATCTTAGTAGCATTATAATTAGTAAACTAGACAATAAGATGCTAGTTGCAAGTAATGGTTCAAAGATGGTAGCACTAACATTAAGAGAAAAAGATATAGACTGGCATGATCTAATGTCATATAGATTAACTTCTTACATTTATAGATACTGAAAGGTTATTATGGATACTCAAACTCGTGAAAAAGCAATTCAATTAATTCCTGAACTAGAAAGCATGTTTGGGATTGATATGTCAATTGATTCGTTTATAAAGAACGATTTACCTTATTATTTTAATATTATATCTAAAGATAACGATGGTAATTCAGATTTGACTTTTAACTTTGAAACTGGCTTTGGTTCTGGACAAATTACAGTAGAATCTTTTGGTACAAGATTTGAAGAGATTACTTGGAATGATATTATTCAGCTTCATATTGACAATGAAGATAGTAAAAAAAGATCTGCTAGTCAAAATGAAGAATAAAAATATTGTTCCTGAAGCTGTTAATCTTGTTAAATTTAAAATAAACAGATTGCATAAAAATAAAAATAAAGTCCGTGCATGTTTTGTTAAAACAAATCATCCTTTAACAACAGGATTTGTAATACAAGACGTTAAAAAAGATAGTAAACATAATGCTATTTTTTATTCTTTGTTAAGCTTTGATTTTTATTTTTATTCAAATGAGAATAAAGAGATATATAGCTATCTAGAAAATGGTGGTGTTGAAAAACACATGAATAGTTTTTTTGATGAAAATGTTATTGATAATATAGAAAAGTATCTAATAACTCTTTAAAAGTATAAATGAAAGGTATACGATATGAAAAACAAACTTATTACTATGTATTTAACTTCTATTGTAATGTTTACGCTATCTGGAATTCTGATGTTTGACAATAGTTACACAGAAAAAGCTAATAAAATCCAGTACTTAGATTTTTCAAATGATCCAGTTTATATTTATCCAAAGGAGAAAAATAAAAACAAAAATTAAACTTTAATGTGTAAATTTTATATTTTGATTATATAATTTGAATATAAATAATTAAGCACAAATATTTGAAAGATTAAAATGAAATTAAATAGTGAAGAAAAAAACAGTTTTAATTTTAAAAAACACGCATGTGAAAAAGATTTATCTACTCTTTTAAATACAGACTCAATTCATAATGTTTTGTCTATAGACAATAGCAGTGATACTGCTAAATTGTTTAAAAAAGTAGATAACAAATCAAAAAGAGTAGGTTCTTTGACTTTTAAAAAGATGAATAGAACTTATGAGTTTGACTTATTATTTTTAAATGGGATTACTCTTGTTAAAGAAATCTCAAAAAGCAGTGAAATAATTTTTATTCGCTGTTCAGACTTAGACTTTTTATAATATAAATTGTCTAAGTAACCCTAAATTTTTATTACTTAAGAAAGGTATGTTTAATGGGAAATACTAACTTTGACACAAACAGATTTATCGAAACTTCAACAACACGACAATTAAATAATGGAACACTTATGTTTATGGATACGTTTAATCCTGGTGTTTATTATTCAGCGAATAGGAATGGAACTATTAATAGAATTATTAAAACAAATGAAAAAATTGTAACTACGTCAAACAACGATACAACTATTACAACTAGTCGATCTCGAACAAGATATAATTGTGTAAATTATCGAAAACCTAATAATGGTGAGTTTGTTAAACTTCATCGATTTAACGATCAACTTCGAAGAATTCAACAAGTAGCAGAAAACTATGATGGATCAAATATTACTGGTGTTTATCAAATGGACAATCAAACAATTGTAGTGACTCCTAAGTAATAAATAACTTAATTACAAGTATTATCTTTTAACCTTTGTTGTAATTTTAATATACTAATATTTAATTGCAACAAACTTTGGGCTTTTAGCCAAGTTGGTTAAGGCACCGGTCTCATAAACCGGAGATCCTGGGTTCAAGTCCCAGAGAGCCCATTATGCACTCGTAGCTCAGTGGAAGAGCAGTGGCCTTCTAAGCCATTGGTCGTAGGTTCAAATCCTACCGGGTGTACTTAACGGAATGTGGCGCAGTCTGGTAGCGCACCTGTTTTGGGTACAGGTGGTCGTAGGTTCAAATCCTGCCATTCCGATTTTAATTATATTATATTTCAGAAAATTTTATTATAATAATTTACTATACTATTTGTTGTAGTAAATTGTGCATGTCTTTGATTTCCTATAGAATAAATATTAGTGTTATCAGCATTACCCTCATTACCAGATGTGACTTGCTGAACTATATATTTCTCTACTGCTTTGATCTTTTCGTCAAAATCATTGCCTAACTTGCCATTTTTAGTAGCTTTAGATATTGTTTTCATAGTAAGTGCTAAAATGATGGAGTGCAAATTATATAAGTCAATTACTTTTTGGCCACTAAGTTTTTTGCCTTCTATATCTTTTATGCTTTTAAGATTTAAACCTCTTAGTGAAGAAAAGCTAGAACTTTGTAATTTCTTCAAAGCATCATTAGCACTATTTTGTGCATCGTTCAAAGTTTCTTTTGTTTCATCATTTGGCTTTTTTTGTGCCTTTATTTCTGTATCAATTCCAGAAATAGCACTTTTAAGACTACTCACTAATTTCTCTGCTTTTGCAGTTTCTATTTCCATTCTTTTTAAATATTCTTCACCAGATTCTTCACCAGACTGTGTGCTTTGAGATATTTTAGTTTTATTACTAATTGAGTCTGTATATTTTCCATGACTAATTGAAGGCGCAAGACTAACAAGTGACATTAAGTATGGTAATACTTTAAATTTTAAATTTGAGAAGCTTTCATTTATATTGTGATTTTCTTCATATAAAAAACTACTTTTTATTAATTCTTCTCTAACAATTCTTCTAAGTTGTGATTCTGTAATTAGCATGCTTCTCCTTATTAATAACATAAATAATTATTAAACAATTATCAAAAAACAAATAATTTACATATAAATCTTAGCTGGTATAGCTCAATTGGTAGAGCAGCTGATTTGTAATCAGCAATTTATAGGTTCAAATCCTATTATCAGCTTTCCCGTAATTTAACAATTACATACACAGACACAGAAAGGAGTTTAATTATGGGTGATATAAACAAGAATGGTTACGAAATTCGCGAGAGTTTACTTGGACTTGCTGTTGGCATTCTAGATACAAGAAATGCTACACTAAGAGAAAATGAATATCTAAAACCAGATGGTCAGAGAGAAGAGATTCAACCATATAATGTTGATGAAGTTTTAAAAACTGCAGAAACATTATATGCTTTTGTTTCTAAAAAGTAAAGAGTTTATAGATTAAAATCTTAAACACTTAAAAATGCGTCAAATAAGCTATTTTTATAATTTGTTTATTTGACGCATTTTTTATATGTCTAACTTATCAGTTCTTGTGTTGTCATATAAATACTGACTATATGGATCATCTTCTAAATTAAACTCAAGACATCCTAATAAATTATCTGTCTTTTCTTGTAACACATCTTTTAATATTTGATCGGGTTCATATAACTTGAAATCAATCATTCCATTAAATATGCTTGACCAAGAAGAAGCTAACCTTGTATTTTGAGGATAATTAATTATAACATTAGACATATAACAACCCAATCCGTTTGCTTCTAATTGTGATATTGTACGATCATCTATTGAAGATCCTTTACCAAGATTAAAAGACTTCATACTTCTAAGAACTTCAGTGTATGATACATCAAAAGGAGCTCCTTTGTGTCTTGCAATTTTACTCTTAAACACTTGCATACTATTACCTTGTTCAAGAACTTGATATGTGAGTGAACCGCATGTCTCAATTCTATCTGACCACCAGCCCATATTCTTTGTTGTAGGATTTTCTGACAGTACAAAGGGTTTAGATACATCGCTAAATGCATCAGGTTTAAAATTACCTGTTTCTCGTAACTCTTTATAGAAACGCGTTTTATATTCAATATTAGATTCAACAAAATCAGTTATTCCTTTAAGCATTACTTTATGTTGTTCACTAGTCTCATGACTTGCAATAATTTCTTTATCTAAAGACGTGTCTAAATCAACACCTAATGAATTAGCTCTAATACTTTGTGGTATATAAGGATCAATGTCTTCCATGTCAACCCAAGCATCTGCAAAGAATGATGCAAAAAGAGTATTTAAATCAAGCAGATCTTTGTACCCATCTCCATGATAAGCAAATAGATCAAAGAATTTACCACCAGCAAAGTCGTTTAATTCTTTTTCCATTTGAGATTCATCTGTATTATGATTAATTATTCTTAAAAAGTCATCATTAAACTTTAAATGTCTAGACCTTCTAATTGAATCGAAAGCTCTACTGTTTATTCCTAACTTTGATATAAAACCAGAAGTATCAATAAACAAAATATGATATTCCATGAATTCATCTGCACTTATTATTTCTAGACCTGGGCCTAGTAAGTTTATTAATTTAACAGTTGGATCTAATATCTTAGGGAACATATTTGCAGAAGTATTTAAAAACCAAGCAATAAATTGACACCAGTTCATTACTTCACTTTTGCTTTTTTCAAATCTTGCTTTCATTACTTTTTCAACTAAAACTCTATCCATATGCCAACCGGTCATTTTCTTTTTTAATTCTACTAAGAAGTCAATATAAGGATCATCTTGATTTCTTACTATTTCACCTAAATCTTGAATTTTTTCGTCTATTAGTTGATTATGATGTTGTTTTTTAATATAAGCTTCAGTTCCTTCTCTTTCCTTGTTCATCTTTGCTGCTCTTACTTTTAAAGGTAATTTAATTCCTTTATAACCTTTTAACCTTTCAAGATCATCTACAAGAACAGCATTTCCTTCTTTATTAAAAAATCCTGCACCGACTGGATAATAGTTGTTTGAAGTTTCTGGTCTATATATTAGACATACAGGACCATCTCCACTACCAAAAAATATTATTCCATCTATAATTTCTCTTAACTTTACTTTACTATTTGTAAGTCTACTAAATTCATATAAACATTTTGAAGCAACACCAGCTGTTCTAACACCTGTAGTACTTCCTGCTACACCCATCACTCCTCCAATATAGTCTGTATTTTGATCTGTACCTGTATCAGAAAAAGTGCTTAAAGTATTTAAGAAGCTTGACATAATTTCACCAACGTCAGTACTTACATCTTCTATAACATCCAGATTAAAACCTTTACGTTGTAATATAGATGTGAATTGATCTTCTAGCCTATAATTTTCTCCATGAACTTGCTTTGCTATGTCCTCTACAAATATTAGGAAGTTAGATATATCAACTTCAAATTTTAAAATAACGTCACCATATCTTGATGCAATTTTAGGATTTAATTCGTAACAAGTATAAAGGCCTTTACCATAAGCGGCTCCTGATCCTGCTCTAAAACTTGAGCCTCCTGAATATATTTGTTGGTACAACTTATGAGCTATCCAATATGTCTTCCCTTGAGGTGTTGCTAAAAACTTTGCATAACCTTCTTCACCTTCTGACTTTTTTCTAAGTGTATCTATTTCTTTTGAATATTGACCAAGCATTAATTCTTTTAGAGGTGTATGAAATAAATATTCGGGTGCATTTGAATATTCTACATCTATATTTTTGCTTTTTAACCTTTCAAGATCCTTGAAAAGATTTCCTCCTTTCCATGGAATTCCTGTTAGATGATAAACAACAGCTGTTTTAGTTTCTGGATATATCTCTTCTTTTAAGATTCTTCTGTTATGAAAATCTTCATTCAATAAATAACTACTTAATTTTTTCATTTTAACTCTCTATAAAATTTATATTTTTTGGTGTTCTAAATTTTGGTGCAATATACTCTAAGCCTATTTTATTAAATATTTCTTCTTCAGAAGAAAAATTCAAAACTGTTAATTTTTTTTTGTTTTTTTTATAAAAATTAAAAGGAGTATACACTATGTCTGTATTTTTTGTCAAGTACTGCATAATTTTAATATTCCAATCTTCTGTCCCAGTTAAGAAAAACAACATAGAATAATAATCAAATTTATCTGCAATAAAAAGATCTATATTAGAGTTTAATATTTTTTTCTTGTAAAACGCTTTATTGTGAACAGGATAGTAATCTAGATTTTTAATTAGTAATTCCTTAAGTAATATATTATTGTCAGTATTGATGACATAATCAATATCACCTATTTTTCTTTTTGTCCTTCTTAAAGATCCTGCTGATGAAACATTAATTATTTTTATATCGTTTTCATAACATAAGTTTCTTACTTTTCTAACTTCATCTTGATATAGCATATCAGCAAAATCATAATCCATTTTATTAGGTTTAATCCTCATAAATTCTCCAATACATACATTAATTATTTATATTATAAACATACTTTTAAATTTTATTAGGATAATATAGCAATGAGCACTAAATTAACAAAATACTTTGGTAAACAATTTCACATATACGAAGATTGTTTTGAACAAGAAAATGGTATTTATATAGAGCTTGAAGGTATAAAAGAATACTCTGTTAACTTTTCTGAGTCTAGTGATAATAGATATAACAGCATAAAACTTTTGTTATCTAAAAGTTTATGGAAAGAAATAAGAGAAAAGATTATAGACGACTATGAAAAAGAAAGAAAAGAAAACGAAAGATAAAGTTTTAAGATGTAGCATATGTAATTCTAAAATAGATTTTTACTTTCATGAATGTAAAAGAGCAATTCAAGAATATCTAGGATGTAAAACTTGTGATGACTGGTGTACTACATGTAAACCTGATTGGGATAAGAAAAAAGATTAGACCACCTTGGCGGAATAGGTAGACGCAGGGGACTTAAAATCCCCCGACATTATGTCTTGCCGGTTCGATCCCGGCAGGTGGTATTTTGCGTGTAAATTTTATCATTATAAATTATAATATTTATATAAACTATATAATATTGTGAGGTTTAAATTGTCAAATTCGTCTATTACTTCAGAACCATTAGATCAACACATCAATGAAATTTTAATATCATTATTTAAAGAAATAAATTTTATTGACGTTTTTAGAAACAATGCTTGGATGGCTGGAGGTTTTCCTAGGTTAATAGGTAGTTGTAATTTTAAGTTAAACAACATAGATCCTTTAAAAGCAATAACAGATTACTTTTTTAAAAACAATGGAGACATTGATATATTCACAATTTCAAAAGAAAACTTTGACAATTGCAGCTATGAAATAATCAATGGAAGATGTAAGAGTAATTTAAACAGAAACTTAAATACAAGCTTTTATCAGAACATTGATGGTTATACAAATATTTTCTCAAAAACATTTTGGTTTGATTGGTTTAACAATACTAAAGAATACAATCAAAATATAAATAAGCAAATTGTAAGAATACAACTCGTTAATAAATTTTTCTATAATACGATAGAAGACAACTTAAATAGTTTTGATTTTACAAATTGCAAATATGCAATTTCATTAAAAGAAAACAGTTTCTATATTCATTATGATAAAGATGCTTTAAGGTTTGACAAGGAAAAAAAATTAAACATAGCACATTGTAATTCACCTTTACTTGCAAAAAGAATAATAAAGTACATTAAAAACAAAGACTTAGAGCTTTACAAATCAAAAAGAAACAGTGAAATATTAAAAGAATATTACTGTAAACTTATTACTAATAATTGGGAAAAAGTTTTTGTTGACAATATGCCTAATACAAATTTTGGATTAGAAAGTTTAGGAATCAATAAGTTAGAAAGACTTATAGATATGCCTCAAGAAGATTTAGTACTTTTTATAGGAAAATTATCAATACCTGCACTTGAAAAAATAAGTCATGGTTATGGTCATTATTATGAAGTAATAGGAGAACATGATTGGGCTACAAAGTTAATAGTAGACAAGAGTAATGTATGATTACATATTAAAAGGTAAATTATATAAGTTAGTTGATACTTTGAGAGGCGATAAAGAAGTATATTTTGTAATAGCTTTAGAATCTGAAGAAGTATTTTCTTGGAAAAACGAAAGCCCTGAGGATTGTTCAATGTATGATTTAGTTGCTGTATTAAAAAATGATACTTTAGATTATGCATGGACACAAGATCTTACAGAAATAGAGGAATAATGTTTGATATAATTGTAGTTAAAAAAAATTTCACAGAGTTTTTTGAAATTAAAAACATTTGCAAAAGTAATATAGAGAAACATTTGTTTAAAAATTTATTGCTTGAAATAAGCAAGTCAAAAACAAAAAATATAGAAGAAATAAAAAACTATTTTTTTAAGTCGAGAGCAATTGACTTAGATACAGAAAATAAAACTATTGTTAATATATTAAAGTTTTGTGAAGAAATAAAGAAAGAATTAAATGAAAATCTATTACTTTACTTAGTTAATAGTTCAGATAAAAATAAAAGAGAAATATCTGAATCTTGGTTTTTGGATTTGAAATGTTAGAAGATAATTGGAAGTTAGCAATAATTGATGAAGTTTATGATCATAGAATTTACTATTCAACAAAAAAAGTGTATAATGTATTAGCACACGTAAATCTTGTACAGAAAGATGAAGAATATGAATGTAATGATTATTATGAAGCTTTAATACCAGAGTTTAATTTTCAATCTATGTTTATAACTAGAGATAGAATTAAAAAATTTTTATGAGGGGCTGATCATGGCTTTCGACAAGAATAAGAAAATCTTAACTGCATGTCCCGGGTCCCAATCACCGGGTTAGAAAGGTTGGAAAACATACTTGCAAACGACAACTTTGCTTTTGCAGCAGCTGCTTAGCTAATGCAAATGTTTATTTTGGTTTTTTCTTGTGAACTTTAATAAGCATAATCACAGCAAGAATCGCTTTTATTGATTTGTTTGTTTAATAAAAGTTAAATTTTACAAACTATCTAGTTATAAATTTTTCTAGTAGAAGTTATAACTGGTAAATTAAAATACTAGATAAACATGTAGACGTTAATGATCATATTATTTTTGGACCTGGGTTCGACTCCCAGCAGCTCCACTATTATATTTCTTAAGGAAAATAAGATGAAAAAACTATTGTCAATATTAGTATTATTAGTATCTGTAACTCAATGCTTTAAAGCTTTTAGCAATGATCAAAACATAAATGATAAAGTTGAAATACCTATACAAAATCATTTTGTTTTTTTGTCTGTTCACTTAAAGCTAAATAAAAAAACTCAAGTAGAGTGTCTAAAAGAAAAAAATTGTGTTTCAATTACTGACATGCGTCAGCACGTAAGAAAAATAAACGGTTCATTTATTAACACACCTTTAATAGTTGGTTCTGGATTTATTTTTAATCATGAAAAAAGTAAGACAAAAATACTAACTTCTAATCATGTATGTGCAGGTATTAGATCATACTTAAGTTTTCAAAACTTATTAATGAACTCTAAGGATGGAATATTAGACGCTATTGGAGAAAACAAAAGTTATAGTTTTTTAGATATTACACAGCTAAAAAGCAACTATAATGTTAAGACAGTTGTATCTTTATTTGACTTTAATGGTAATAAATATGAAGGTATTAGTGTTGAAAAACAGAATAAATCTAAAGATCTCTGTGTTATAAATACTAATAATATAATAGGAGCACCCGTAATATTAAGCAAAGGTAATTGTAGTTACGGTGAAGAAGTAATAAACGTATCAGCTTCAGATGGCAATTATTTTCCTAACGCAGTACCATATCATATTGGAGCTTATTCTGGTACTTTGAAAAATAAAAGATTTAGTTTATTTGGTAAAAATGAAGAAGTTGGACTTTACACATTGGATATTGATCAAGGTTCATCAGGATCTGCTGTATTTTCCAAGAAAACAAAAAAGCTTTGTGGTAATATTAATGCAACAATGAAAAAATCTAATCTTAGTATTGGAAGTACAAACAATGCTATTTTAGAGTTTATAAGACAACCTTAAGTTAAGGACAAACGTTGATGAACGAAAAAATTATAGACAAGATTATCAGTAATAAAGGTACAGTTTTAATTTTTATTGATGACTCAGGTGAAGTTATGATGTTAACTTCAGGTGACTTAACAGAAGATCAAATAAAGTCTGTAACAAAAGTTATTACTATTTTAGATGATCATTCTTTTGTATTGAAGATAATTCTATTTATAGAGATCTTTTTCAATAACATTCTTTATAGACTAGGAAATCTTTTCAAGAGATAATCTTTTACGTGTAAAATTTCATATAATTTTATATAATATATTATAATAAAAACACATTCAAAAAAGAGAATTTATATGTCAAAAAATAAATTTAAAAAACTAATTCAAGACAGATATAAAGGAAGAGGAAACACTTGGGTTAAGGTTCCTTTCGAAACAAAAGCTTATGATTATATTAAAGAACTTTATAAGTCTGTAGATGATAATATTAAAAAAGACTTTATCGAGCATAATGAAAGAGAAGGTTTTTCTTGGATGAGATATAAAAAAGTAATAGGTGATGAAAATAATCCTATTACTATTTTTGAAGTTAGAATTAAAGGATCTAAAATTGATCAACCTGAATATGAACTTCATATTCCTGATGAACATGTATCTGATTTGGAGTTGTTAGGAAATACACCTGTAAAATTACAACTTGAAACTTCAGAAAAAGTAGTTAAAGATATTAAAAAATCTAGTACTTCTAATAGAAAACAAAATGTAGAGCAAAATAAAATTTCAGACTTTGAAATAGAGCAAGAAGTAAAAATAATTAGAGAAGCTGCTTTAACAAAACCTACAGATAGCGAGCTTAAAGAATGGTATACATTTCTAAAAGCAAATGATTTATATGAAGAAAGTGCATGGCAATAATAGATTTATTTTTATATACTTGGATAATAACAAACATTCGTTTTGCTGAGATTATGTCTACTTATAATTTGTTATTATCAATTACTTCTGGATTTCTAATCTTTATTTTGAAAGCTGTGTAATATGATTGATTATATTTTTATAACATTTTTTGTTTTAGCTTTCAGTTATCTACATTCTCTTTATAATCAAAGAAATAAAACAGATAAATATTATATTTTTATTCTAACAGAAATAGCTTTTGTATTAAGTTACATTGCAGTAAGGTAATATTATGACTAAATGGGTTGAAGTAAGAAAAGGTGATAGAATAGTTTTCAAAGAAAAAAACGGAAAAGGTTCTGTCGTAAAAGTAAAAAATAAAGGCTTTTATTTTATGCCAGCAAAAATTGGTATGCGATTGAATGGCGTCAAAAGTCCCATAGGTAAATCAGAGCTATTTATAGTTAATGACTTTGTTGTTATTAAATATGAAGGTGAGTATTTAGTTAACTGTCATTTAACTAGGTGTAAAGATAGCACTCAGTTTATTGTTAATGAAAGAAATTTTCAAAAATACTTTGCTAAAATAAATCAAAGTAGTTTAGGTGATTATAGTAAATGGGTGAATTAAAAAAAGGTGACATGATATGGGTAAAACTAAAAGGACCTGCTAATGATTATGGTTATGGAGAAGTAACTGAAGTTTGGTTTGAAGAATCATTATCTATTAAACTGTTTAACTTTCATTGTTTAGTAAATGGTGGTTTGAGAACAGGAAGAGAGGATGAAATTATTAACAAACCGACTGTAAGAATGACTAGCAAATATGTTCAATCAAGAAAAGAGTTTGCTGAGATAATGAAATCCAAAAGATAACATACAATGTGTAACTTTTAAAATGTAATATTATAATAATAAAAACAATCAAGAAAGATTTTAATATGGACATTCAATCAATTAAAAAAATAATTTTTCCTGCTGTCTCTAATATAGTTTCTAAGCTAGAAGAAGAAAATCATGATGTTAAAATTACATTGCTTCGTGAAATATTCAATGAAGCTATTAATGGTGCACTTAATATTAATCATAAAAATAATACAGATATCAAAGCTATGTTTTCTGGCAGAGGAAGAGCTTGGGCAAAAACAGAAGTATCAGATGGAAATATTGCTTGGGAAAGTATTAAATATACATTAATTGATGAAACATTAAAGTCTGATTTGAAATCAAATAATTCTGAAGAATGCTCGAATCTTTTAGACACGTTTATAGATAAAGGATTTGCTTGGATGAGATTTGGTTCTGTATCTAATAACAAAGTAAGATTTCATTTAAGAACTAAAGGATCTAAGTCTGAACACCATATAAAAATTTATATTGATTCAGCTGAATTGTTAAATGGTAATATATCTAACCTAGAAGGTGTTCCTCATAAGATAGGTTTAGAGCCTGGATTATTTATAAAAGAAATTAACAATAAAGAGATAATTGAAGGGAACGTATCTAAAGAAGAGTTAGATAATTTTGGAATACAAACTTTAGAAGATGTTTTAGGATATGAAAACTAAAATATTTTATTTAAACGAAAAATAAAAACATTGTAAATTCATAGTTAAAGTTAAATAATACTATTATTAAAAATGGAAGTTTAAATGAATAATCAAAATTTAATGTGCAATAACTGTAAAGCTGGTTTTATGTGTTCATGTAAAAACAAAAAAAGTAAAAATCGAAATAAAGAAAGTGTTAAGCATCCTAACCATTATTTAAAAAACACAGGTCATGAAGTTATAGACGTAATAAATGCTTGGGATCTTAATTTTTCTCTTGGTAACGCTATAAAATATATTGCTCGAGCTGGAAGAAAAGATCCTAAGAAAGAAATAGAAGATTTAGAAAAAGCAAAGTTTTATATTGAAATGCAGATTGATAATATAAAAAATACTGATTAAATATTGTATAATCATATTGACTATCATATATAGCCTTAAAACATAATGAAAGGTTATACATGTTAATATTAAAGAAAATAATTTGGGACTTCTCTGATACTGAATTTGAAGATTGTCTATATAAAGAAGCAACACAAGTTGTACACTTGCCAAAGTCTTTAGAGACTGAAGAGTTAGACGAAGAATCAAATGATTACGAGATTAGAGAATTTTTAACAGAAAACTATGGATTTGAAGTAAAGACATATGAAATAGAAGATTAACTTTTAATTCACACTTGTCTTTAAAGGTTAAACTATGAAAGATAAGCTAAAAGAAAAGTTTTTAGATCATAAACATAAGTGGATATGGTTTCATATTGAATCAGATATATTAACTCAAGTTATAAATTGTTTTACTGATAATATATCACAAAATAAAATCAGTGCAAAAACAGCAAAAAGTCTTACAAAATGTTTTAAGTTTCACGAAAAAGTATTTTTAAAATACATTAAGACAATAGGTAGGAAAAACTTTAAATGTTTATGTTATATTATAGAT
>Ga0163179_10001499_pt1 | contig 16591 bp, 11 predicted proteins | sample AtlANTMetagenome_FD_109643 | JGI IMG/M metagenome (GOLD analysis project Ga0163179, IMG submission 109643) | Marine eukaryotic phytoplankton communities from the Atlantic Ocean - Atlantic ANT 2 Metagenome | ecosystem: Environmental > Aquatic > Marine > Oceanic | place: North Atlantic Ocean... | reverse complement strand
TGAAGAACTTCGCCCGCACCATTCCTCAGGAATTCAAGCAACGGGATCGCTTCCGAACCAGTAGCGATGAGATGTTCGTCACGGCCGAAGAACTTCGTAAAGGCCAATATGAGCAGGAAAGTGCTCAGGAATTGCGAGAATCCCAGGTCGACAAGATCCTCGAAAGCCTGGACGACCGTGAACAAAAGATCATTATCAGCCGCTTTGGCCTCGATCACAAATTCGAGCCTCAAACACTAAAAGAAGTCGGAGCCCAGATGGGGGTGACGAAGGAGCGGATCCGACAGATCGAAGCTCGTGCTTTGTCGAAGCTGCGAATGGCTGCTCAAGATGAGAAAATCGAGATTCCAGAGTAACGAACTGGAGATTCTCAAAGACCCTGCGGGGGCCGTGAAGCGAGAGTCACGGCCCCCGTTTTTCTTGCGCAACCGTATCAGCTTGATGCCTGATTGCAGCCAAGCGGCGTCGGAAAACCGGGCTAGAGAAGATGGGCAACTGCGGCACGGCAGTGAGTCACGAGCGATCGGCCCCGCAAAGCTCTCGACTTCCAAAAAATTGCGGCCCGATCAGGGCCAGTTGGGCTAGCGGAAGCGGCGATGATTTTCTACGATTCCGTATTGCACCGTACGTCAAGGTCAGTATATTGGCGGGTTTTCGTGGTACTTGAACTCTACGCTAGCGTAGCTCAATTGGCAGAGCAGCTGATTTGTAATCAGCAGGTTGTGGGTTCAAGTCCCTCCGCTAGCTCTTGGATTGGCTCCAGGCGGTCGGAAAGAAAGGAACGGGTTTTGCCCGTCAGAGGATAGGATTGCGAGCACATCCGGCAGCGGCCGACGGGGGGTTTCCCGAGCGGTCAAAGGGGTCAGACTGTAAATCTGATGGCACTGCCTTCGCAGGTTCGAATCCTGCACCCCCCATCGCATGAAAAGAATTGATTGCGGGGAGGCTGAAGTCGGCAATGGGTTCGAAACAGGAGTGGTAAGAGAGACCGAAAGATAGATTGCTTGCTGCGGGTGTAGCTCAATGGTAGAGCCATAGCCTTCCAAGCTAAAGACGAGGGTTCGATTCCCTTCACCCGCTTTTGCGGCGAACGGCAATAGAACCGGTCGTCGCGACCGACGAAAGTCGGACGGACAAAGAACCGATCCCGCTGCAGTCCAGAGGAAACGATCTTCGCTGCTGTAGCTCAGTTGGTAGAGCGCGTCCTTGGTAAGGACGAGGTCACGGGTCCGAGTCCCGTCAGCAGCTCTGAGAGATTTTTAAACTTAAGAATCGTGGCGTGTGGCCGCGATTGAGTAGTCAGCTTTGCACTGGTAATTGTTAGGTAGAGAGCATGGCCAAGGAGACATTTGAACGTACAAAACCGCACGTAAACGTAGGCACCATCGGCCATATTGACCACGGCAAAACGACGCTGACCGGTGCCATCCTCGCGGTTCAGGCTGCAAAAGGTTTAGCAGAATCCAAGTCGTATGCGGACATCGCCAAAGGCGGTACGGTCCGTGACGATACCAAGACAGTGACGATCGCGGTCGCTCACGTCGAGTACGAAACCCCCAACCGACACTACGCCCACATCGACTGTCCGGGCCACGCCGACTTCATTAAGAATATGATTACCGGCGCTGCTCAGATGGACGGAGCGATCCTGGTTGTGTCGTCTGCTGATGGCCCGATGCCTCAGACGAAAGAGCACGTTCTCCTGGCTCGCCAGGTAGACGTCCCAGCAATCGTGGTCTTCCTGAACAAGATCGACCTCGTGGACGACGAAGAGCTTTTGGATCTCGTCGAACTCGAAGTTCGTGAATTGCTCACCAAATACGACTTCCCCGGCGACGATCTTCCTGTCGTTCGTGGATCCGCTTTGCCCGCTTACCAAGAACCGGCCGATGACGTGAAGAACGCGTGTATCGGAGAGCTCATGGAAGCGATCGACTCACACATCCCTGAGCCGGCTCGCGAAGAAGATCGCCCTTTCTTAATGGCGATCGAAGACGTGTTCTCGATCGAAGGTCGAGGTACTGTCGCAACGGGTCGTATCGAACGCGGTGTGATCAAGGTCGGTGAAGAAGTGGAAATCATCGGTTTGGCGGCCGAACCCGCCAAAACAACGGTGACTGGCGTAGAAATGTTCCGCAAGCTGCTCGACGAAGGACGTGCTGGCGATAACGTCGGTTGCCTGCTTCGTGGTGTTAAGCGAGACGATATCGAACGTGGCCAGGTACTCGCCAAGCCCGGTTCGATCACTCCGCACACCAAGTTTGAAGCGGAAGTTTACTGCCTGTCGAAAGATGAAGGTGGTCGACACACTCCATTCTTCAGCGGCTATCGTCCCCAGTTCTACTTCCGAACCACGGACGTGACCGGAACAGCTGACCTGGTCGGTGCTGAAATGTGCATGCCTGGCGATAATGTGCGAGTTTCCGTCGAAATGCACAAGCCGATCGCGATGGACGAAGGTGTTCGCTTCGCCATCCGCGAAGGTGGTCGTACTGTGGGCTCCGGTGTCGTCACCAAGATTATTGAATAGTACGAACGGAGGCATAGGGGCGTAGCTCAATTGGCAGAGCACCGGTCTCCAAAACCGGGGGTTGCGAGTTCGACTCCCGCCGCCCCTGCCATTCAATCGCATCGTACCGAGGGGTGCTCCAAAAACACCTCTCGGTACGAGTGTTTTCGGACACTCAAAAAAATGTTATCCTGGTGAGATTCGAAGGAGTCGATGAGGACGTGCTAGGAAGCGTGCCTCGCCGACCGTTAACTTTCGGTTGTCAAACAGCATTCCTCCTGCCGTCGGTTGGATCGCATGGCTAAAGAAAAAAACGTCGCTGACATTTCCTTCATCCAGGATTTATTCAGCTTTGGCGTCTACAAACGAAACCAGGGCCGGGTTACTCGGCAGCTGACCTTTGCTGCAATCGGAGTAACTTTGTTACTCGGCTGTTGGCAGCTGCATACTGTGATCAGACAGCCTTCATCCGACAGTTGGATGTATGGCACTGGACTGGACTACTTCCTGCCCGCCGGAATTCTGGCGATCGGTTTGTGGGTCAGTTACCGAATGGTGAACTATCCTCAGTTCGCAGATTTCCTGATCGCGGTCGAAGCCGAGATGACCAAGGTGTCCTGGCCAAGCCGAACGGAATTAATCCGCAGCTCCTTGGTCGTGATCATTTTGATGTTTTTCCTGGCAGCAGTTTTGTTCGGGTTCGACATCATTTGGCGACAACTGTTCACCCTAATGGGCGTCATTCCCGAGGCGACACAGTCACAGTAACCGCTATTGGGTTAAACCCCCGATCGTGACGAAGCGCGAAATTGCGAAGCAATGAATACAAACGAACAACCAACCCAACCTGCTGCACCGGAAGGTGAACCGAATCAGGATGCTTCTGCCGAGGATCTTCGTCCCGAAGTCTCGGAAGAAATGTCGGCTCAGGATACGGTCGCGCCGGAAGAAGCAGCAGCGAGCGACGAGATTGTCGAAGCGCCTCTGGAGGAGAGTTCCGAGGAGGTTGCGGACGTCGCTCCTTTAGAAGAGTCGACGGGCGTTGATCCTGAGTCGCTCAAGATGGATTGGTACATTCTGAAGGTCCAAAGCAATCGTGAAAAATCGATTTGTGATGGGCTGAAACGACGCGTCGCTGTGGCCGGCCTGGATGAGTTCTTTGGCGACATCCTGGTGCCCACGGAAGACGTCGCTGAGTTCAAAAATGGCAAACGCCGAGTAGTGAAGCGGAAGTTATATCCGGGTTACATCGTGGTGCACATGACGATCAACGATGACACCTGGTTCCTCGTTCGCGAAACCCCTGGAATCGGCGACTTCACGGGTGCGGCCGGGAAGCCGACGCCCATGTTGCAGCACGAGGTCGATCGGATTGTGAAATCCGCCAGACCGGATGATGACGGAGCTGAACCGATCAAGACCGCGATACCGTTCAAGGTCGGTGATCGAGTGCGCATCAAGGAACGAACCTTCGAGAACTTCGAAGGCGATGTGGAAGAAATCGACGAAGCCAACGGCCGAGTGACCGTATTGATCAACATTTTCGGCCGGTCGACACCGGTCGAACTTGAGCATTGGCAGATCGAGGCGATCTAAGATTTTCGTTAAACCCAGCCCGTTACTCTAGTCTCGAAATATCCAGACACGTTATGGCAAAACAACTTGTAGGCTCCGCCAAATTCCAAGTGCCAGGTGGTCAGGCAACCCCTGCTCCTCCTGTGGGTACATCGCTCGGTAAATTTGGCATTAACTTGGGCCAATTTGTCCAGCAGTTCAACGATCGCACCAAAGAATACGGCGGCACCCCGATTCCCGTGGTCGTGAATGTCTACAACGATCGAAGTTTTGATTTTATTACGAAGAGTCCGCCGGCAGCTGCGTTGCTCAAAAAGGCAGCGGGCATCGCCAAGGGCTCAGGGGTCCCGAACAAGGAAAAGGTGGGGCAGGTCACCAAGCCACAGATCGATGAGATCTGCAAGCAAAAGATGGCCGACCTGAACGCCCGGGATCTTGAGCATGCTCGTGCGTTGATCGAGGGAACGGCCCGCAGTATGGGCATTGATGTCATCGACGGGTAATTTGCAATCTAAGGACAATGCGCATGGCAAAGCATTCCAAACGCTATCGATCCCTTGCTGAGAAATCGAGCAAGGACGACCTAGTCACGATGAACCAGGCCGTAGAAGTTTTGAAAGGCTTCGGGACCACGAAGTTCGACCAGACGGTCGAAGTCGCGATCCGCTTGGGCATTGATGCCAAGCAGGCCGACCAGCTCGTGCGAGGTTCGATCGTGCTACCTCACGGTATCGGTAAAACCCAACGCGTCATCGTGTTCGCCAAGGGCGATCTGGCGGATGCGGCCAAGGAGGCGGGAGCCGATGAAGTTGGACAAGAAGAACTGGCCAAGAAGATCAAGGATGGTTGGCTCGATTTCGACGCCTGTATCGCCAGTCCCGACATGATGGGTCTCGTCGGCCCCCTCGGTCGTGTCCTGGGCCCCCGCGGTCTCATGCCGAGTCCCCGAGCGGGCACGGTCACTCCGGACGTGGCGACGGTCGTTAAAGAGTACAAGGCAGGTAAAGTGGAATTCCGTAACGATTCCTCTGGAATTATCCACGCCGTCGTTGGCAAACTGAGTTTCGATGCTCCCAAGCTCCTGGAGAACATCGAAGCCTTCGTCAATCACATTCAAAGTCTCAAGCCGGTCGCCGTCAAAGGCACTTACATGAAAGGACTCAGCATCAGTGCAACCATGAGTCCTAGCGTGCGAATCGCGGCTTAAGTCCGAGCGGAGTTTTCGTCATGAGTAAACGAATCAAGAACCTTCTCGCCGATGAGTTTTCACAGCGACTCGAGGGCGTCAACGACGCCCTGCTGGTGAACGTCATCGGCTTGGATGCCAACCAAAGCGTCGTGCTAAGACGACAACTTCGCGAGAAGAACATCGAATTGATGGTCGTCAAAAACGGTCTGGCGAAGCGAGCCACGGAAGGTACAGCGCTGGCACCTGCCTTCGAGGGAGCTGAGGGAACGTTGGCTTTTGTCTGGGGTGCGGAAGATTTCGTCTCCCTCGTCAAAGAAGTCAACAAGCTCGATGAAGACAAGGAATACGAAGCATTTAAGACTCGCGGCGGCGTCATGGATGGTGAGCAGCTGTCGCCCGAACGCGTCAAGGAAATCAGCAAGTGGCCCAACCGGGAAGAACAGTTGAGTCTCCTGGCAGGTCAGATTCTCGGTCCAGGAAGCAATCTGGCCGGGGCGATCGCGGGACCAGGCTCTACATTGGCGAGCCAGATCAAGCAAAAGTCCGAAGGAGAGGATGCCTAAGACGCATCCCAAACTCGAAAAATTCCATAACCGTCCAATTCCAATATCCAACAAAGATTGAGCCCACCGGATTCGCCGGCGACCCCTTATCCGCGAAAACCAGGCTCACCATGAAAGGATCGTTTCCGCTATGTCTGAAGAAACTGCGACCATCGAAGTTTCAGCTGAAATCAAAACGCTCGGTGATCAAATCGCCGACTTGACGTTGAAGCAAGCAAAAGAGTTGAGCGACTATCTCGACAACGAATACGACATCCAGGCTGCCGCAGGCGGTGCTGTTGTTATGGCAGCCGGTGCCGGTGGCGATGGCGATGGCGGTGCTGCTGAAGAGCAGACTGAATTTGACGTCGTTCTCACCAGTTTCGGTGAGAAAAAGATCGGCGTGATCAAAGAAGTCCGCGGCATCACGGGCCTGGGCCTCAAAGAAGCGAAGGAAGTCGTGGAAGGCGTGCCCAGCAAAGTGAAGGAAGGCGTCTCCAAGGAAGATGCCGAAGAGGCCAAGAAAAAGCTAGAAGAGGCCGGAGCCTCGGTCGAAATCAAGTAGCTCGCTTTGTTTTCCCTGTCATCTTTCGTCGATCGGTCCGCTACGGATGCGATCGGCAGGTTGGATCGGCTTGATTTTCGCGTTTCTGTCGGTTCGCTGGTTGTCTCAACCAGGCTGGCTACGGTCCAAGTCTGGTAGAGGTCGTGTTGCGCGCAAAATTCGCTTTGCCTCGCAATCTCGCCCTGAAAACTCCAGAACCACGGAACGCTTGATCGTTTCCATTGTCGCCACTCGAGTTTCGAGCGGATCCTGTTTATCTTGCGTTAGCAGCTGAAACTCTCAGTTCCAAAGGAGTATCTGCACGTATGGCCATTTCAGCTCAGCGACGTCTCACTCACACTGAAGTTCGTCGTTTCGGTAGCGGTCGTGATGAATACTACACCCCAGATTTAACGGAAATCCAAACTCTGAGCTACGGCGAATTCTTGCAGAATGATGCCGACCCCGAAAAACGTAAAGATCAGGGAATCGAAAGCGTCCTTCGGGAAATCTTCCCCGTTGAAAGTTATGACAAACAGCTGACGCTGGAGTTCGTCAAGTACGATCTTGGCAAACCTCGTTACACGCCCGAAGAATGTCGCCAACTGCGGCTCACCTACGGTCGTCCCTTCCGAGTTTGGCTTCGACTCAACAAAGAGCAGCCGATTGAGGAAGAAGTCTATCTCGGCGACATGCCGATCATGTTGGGTGGTGGTGAGTTCATCATCAACGGTGCTGAAAGGGTCGTCGTTAGTCAGTTGCACCGCAGCCCCGGCGTGGACTTCGTGATGGAGTCCGACACGACCTCCGATCGCAAATTGCCCAGCTGCCGAATTATTCCTGAGCGTGGAAGCTGGATTGAGGTCAACACCACCAAAAAAGACAGCCTCACCGTGCGGATTGATCAGAGCGGAAAGTTCTCTGCGATGACGCTGTTGCGAGCCATGGATCCTCGCTACGGAAATGACTCCGATCTCATTCGAGCCTTCTACGATACGACCGTCGAAAAAATCGTCGATGGTCGTAGCGTGACCAAAGTCGAGGGCAAGATTGCTGTCGATGATGTTGTCTATCCTTCAGCGAGTGACCGAGCGGGCGAGATCATCGTCGAAGCCGGACAGAAGGTCACCAAGAATGCAGCCGAGACAATCTGCACCGCGGGTGTTAAATCGGTTGAGGTCATGACACCGCCCAAGGTACCGCTGGTGTTTAGCGCCCTGGCCGATGACACGACTTCCAGTCACGAAGAAGCATTGCTGCGAATCTATCAACGATTGCGTCCTGGTAATCCCCCGCAGCTGGAAAAGGCACGCCAACTCTTCCAAGAGAAGTTCTACGACGTCAATCGATATCGCTTGGGCCGCGTTGGACGATTCCGCATCAATCGCAAGATGGATCTCGGCGTTTCTGAAAAAGAGATGACGCTACGTCCCGATGATATGATCGCGTCGATCGCCTATCTGCTGGACCTGGCCGCCATCGGCGGCGACTCGCAGATCGACGATATCGATCACCTCGGTAATCGAAGACTGCGTACAATCTGCGAATTGGCCTGCGATGAAATGCGTAAGGGCTTCCTCAAGCTCCGTCGTACCGTGCAGGAGCGAATGAGTCTAAAAGATGTCGAGGACATGACACCCCGCAGCCTCATCAACCCAAAGAGTATCTCGGCAGCGATTGAGTACTTCTTCGGTCGTGGCGAATTGTCCCAGGTCGTCGATCAGACGAACCCACTTTCCATGTTGACTCACGAGCGACGACTTTCGGCATTGGGACCAGGCGGTCTAAACCGAAAGCGTGCCGGCTTTGAAGTTCGTGACGTTCACATTTCTCACTACGGTCGTATCTGTCCGATCGAAACGCCGGAAGGTACGAACATCGGTCTGATCTCGAGTTTAGCGATCTACGCCGGTGTCGATGACTACGGTTTCTTGGTCACACCGTACCGGGTCGTCAAAAAATGCAAACTTACTGACGAAGTTGCCTGGCTGCGAGCCGATGAAGAATCGGACGCCTTTGTCGCTCCGGCGGATGCACCGGTCGTCGACGGTAAGCTGAGTGGAGACAACATCGTCGCCCGCTATCGTTCAGACTTCCATCTCGTCCGAGGCGAGGACATCAACTATATCGACATTTCCCCGAGTCAGATGGTGGGTGTGTCGGCCGGCTTGATTCCGTTCCTGGAGCACGACGATGCAAACCGAGCTTTGATGGGCTCCAATATGCAGAGACAAGCAGTTCCGCTCCTGGTCGCTGAACCCCCGGTCGTGGCCACCGGTATGGAACTCGATGTCGCGCGTAATTCCAGCATGGTCATTCGGGCCAAGCGAGCCGGTAAGGTCAACTATGTGGATGCCGATCGGATCGAAATCGGCAACGACACCTACGACATGAAGAAGTTTCAAGGGCTCAACGAACGAACCTCCTTGAACCAAAAACCGGTGGTGATGCCTGAGCAGAAGGTGGAAAAAGGCGAAGTCATCGCCGACGGTGCAGCCACCTTCAAAGGGGAACTGGCACTCGGCCGCAATGTGCTGGTCGGATTCATGTCGTTCGACGGGTTCAACTTTGAGGATGCGATTATTATCAGCGAAGAACTCGTGCAGAGAGACGTTTACACGTCGATTCACATCGAGGAATTCGATATCGAGATTCGCGAGACCAAACTGGGTCGTGAAGAGTTCACCCGGGATATTCCGAACGTGAGCGAGAAGGCTCTCCGCAATCTCGACGATAGCGGAATTGTCGAAACCGGAACCTATGTGCGACCGGGAGACATTCTCGTCGGTAAGGTATCACCAAAATCAAAAACCGAACTGACGCCGGAAGAAAAACTGTTGCACGCGATCTTTGGTCGAGCCGGTGAAGACGTCAAGAACGACTCTCTCGAGGTTCCCTCTGGAATCGAAGGTATCGTGATCAACACTCAAAAGTTCTCTCGTCGCATGAGCCTTACCGAAGACGAACGTAAAACGTTCGAACGAGAGCTCAAGCAGGTTGAGACTGAGGGTAATGGGGAGATCTCGAAGAAGTTCGGCGAGATGATTACTCAAATGGAAGAAATCATTGGTCGCAGTCTCAATGATGAGGACGGCACGCCGCTGGTGGGCGACCAGGACGCCAAATACGTGGCGGAACGAGCATCTCAGTTTCGTCTCAATTCCGTCACCTCGACCATGCGAAGCGCTGACAAGATTGCTCAAATCGAAGCGGTCTACAAGAACGCCTGGCCGGGCATCGAGTCCGCTCTGGACGATCGCGATCGACGACTTAACAGCATGAAACGCGGCGACGAACTGCGCAGCGGCGTCCTGCAGATGGTCAAAGTCTACGTCGCCACCAAACGAGTGATTTCAGTGGGTGACAAAATGGCCGGTCGCCACGGTAACAAGGGTGTGATCGCCAAAATCCTGCCCGTTGAAGATATGCCTTACCTGCCCGATGGCACCCCAATCCAGATCATGTTGAATCCGCTCGGCGTTCCCAGTCGTATGAACGTGGGTCAGATTCTGGAGACTCACCTGGGTTGGGCCGGCGCCAAACTTGGTTTCCAAGCGGTTACCCCTGTCTTCGATGGGGCCACCGAAGAGGACATCAATCAGGCGTTGGAAGAAGCCGGGCTTCCGCGACATGGGAAGGTCACCCTGAACGACGGACGAACCGGTGAACGGATGCAGCAAGAAACGACGGTAGGCTACATCTACATGCTGAAACTTCATCACCTTGTCGATGAAAAAGTTCACGCGCGTAGCACAGGCCCCTACTCCTTGATCACCCAACAACCACTCGGCGGCAAAGCACGCTTCGGGGGTCAACGGTTCGGGGAAATGGAAGTTTGGGCGTTGGAGGCCTATGGAGCGGCCTACATCCTGCAAGAGCTGCTCACGGTTAAGAGTGACGACGTCGAAGGACGGACCAAGATCTACGAATCGATGGTGAAGGGCGAAAATACGCTGGAAGCCGGCACCCCGGCCAGCTTTGACGTGCTAACCAACGAAATTCGCGGTCTCGCTCTGAACATGCAATTGGAAAAACGACGCGTCTAACCGACGCTCTGACAGGCCACGCACAAGTGGCTTGTCGCACTAAATGCGACTTACACGTACATGACACCACCCATGGTGAACCCGATATAGGAGCACAGGCAGATGACGATCGGCGAAAGTTCCTACGACCGAATCAACGATTACGCTTCCGTCAAAATCAGCCTGGCCCGACCGCACGACATTCGAAGTTGGTCGTTCGGAGAGGTCAAGAAACCGGAAACAATCAACTATCGAACCTACCGACCTGAAAAAGACGGTTTGTTCTGCGAACGAATTTTCGGCCCTGAAAAGGACTGGGAATGTGCCTGCGGTAAATATCGCGGTATGAAGTACAAGGGTATGATTTGCGATCGCTGTGGTGTCAAAGTGACCCATAGTCGCGTGCGACGCAAACGCATGGGCCATATCGAACTGGCCGCACCGGTCGTCCACATTTGGTTTTTCAAAGCAATGCCCAGTCGCCTGGGTAACCTGCTCAACATGAAAACCACCAGTCTGGAAAAGGTGATCTACTTCCAGGACTACGTCGTCATCGATCCAGGCGGCACCGATCTGGAACCCCAGCAATTGCTGACCGAAGAAGAATATCGAGCAGCACGGGAGCAGTGGGGTGACGGTAGCTTTGACGCCAACATGGGCGCCGAGGCAGTCCGCAAGTTACTCACCGGTCTCGATCTCGTGCAACTCTCCGATCAATTGCGCGTCGAACTGGGCGAGACGAATTCGAAACAGAAGAAGAAGGACCTAATCAACCGGCTCAAGATCGTGGAGGCAATCCGCGACAGTGACAACAAGCCAGAGTGGATGGTCTTGGACGTAATCCCGGTTATTCCTCCGGATCTCCGTCCCCTCGTCTTGCTCGACTCGGGTAACTTTGCCACGAGCGATCTGAACGATCTCTATCGACGAATCATCAACCGAAACAATCGATTGCGAAAGCTTGTCGACCTGAACGCGCCGGAAGTGATCATTCGCAACGAAAAGCGAATGCTGCAGCAGTCCGTCGACGCCTTGTTCGACAACAACCGTTGCAAGCGACCGGTACTCGGTAGTAGCAATCGGCCACTCAAGTCGCTCACCGATATGATCAAGGGTAAGCAGGGTCGTTTCCGCGAAAACCTGCTCGGAAAGCGAGTCGACTATTCGGCACGTAGTGTGATCGTTGTCGGACCGACGCTGCGGCTCCACCAATGTGGTTTGCCCAAGAAAATCGCCCTCGAACTTTACCAACCGTTCATCATCCGCAAGCTCAAGGAGATGGGTCACGCTGATACCATCAAGAGCGCGAAGAAGATGCTCGAACGGAAGGACGAAGAAGTCTGGGACATTCTCGAAGCAGTCATTCAGAACCATCCGGTTCTATTGAATCGAGCTCCGACGCTGCACCGCATGGGAATCATGGCCTTCGAACCTGTGCTGGTCGAAGGAAACGCGATCCATCTGCATCCCTTGGCGTGCAAAGGCTTCAACGCTGACTTCGACGGTGACCAGATGGCGGTCCACCTGCCGTTGTCAATCGAAGCTCAGGTCGAAGCTCACACCTTGATGATGTCGACCAATAACATTTTCGGTCCGGCAAATGGCCGACCGACCATGAGTCCCTCGCAAGACATCGTGATGGGTTGTTACTTCATTTCGATGGTGCTGCCTGGCATGCAAGGCGAAGGCATGGTGTTCGCCTCCGAAGAGGAAGCCGATTTGGCTTACGCTCTGGGCGTCGTCAATCTGCATTCCAAGATTCGCGTCAAGTTACCACCGGGGCGTATCGTACGAACCGAGAACGATACTCGCGAAGAAATGGATATCGTGGAAACTACATGCGGTCGCATCATGTTCAACATGATGCTGCCCGATGGCATGGACTTCTACAATATCCCGCTCCGATCGAGCGAACTGTCGATGGTGATTTCCGACTGCTACCAGGTTCTTGGTCGCCGCGCCACCATTCAGCTGCTCGACGACATGAACCAGCTCGGTTTCCGAGAAAGTACGCGAAGTGGTTTGTCGTTCGCGACTGACGATCTCGTGACTCCGGATACGAAAACGAAGATTATCGGCGAAGCCGAGAAAACCGTTCTCAAATACAAGAAGCTCTACGACCGCGGTATCATCACCGACGTCGAACGATACAACCAGGTACTGGACGCTTGGACCCACGCTCGAGAACGGATTACCGCCGAAATGATGTCGGCGATGGAATCCGACGTTCGCGGCGGCGGCGGCTATGTGAATCCGGTCTTCCTGATGGCTCACTCCGGTGCCCGTGGTGGCGTGGAACAGATTCGACAGTTAGCCGGGATGCGAGGCCTGATGGCTAAGCCGTCCGGTGAAATTATCGAGACGCCTATTAAAGCCAATTTCCGAGAAGGTCTCTCGGTGCTCGAATACTTCAGTTCGACGCACGGTGCCCGTAAAGGTTTGGCCGATACGGCACTTAAAACGGCCGACTCCGGTTATCTTACCCGTAAGCTGGCCGATGTCGCTCAAAATGTCGTGATTACGATGGAAGATTGCGGCACCACCCAGGGCGTTACAAAGGGAGTCATCTACCGTGGTGAGAAGGTGGAAGTCCGATTGGCGGATGCCGTCAACGGTCGTGTCAGCCGGTCGAACATTGTCAACCCAGTGACGGATGAAGTGATCGTTTCGGAAAATCAGATGATCACCAATGAGATTGCTCGACGCATCGAAGAGCTCGGTCTGGAACGCATCCAGGTTCGTAGCCCAATGACCTGCGAAGCGGCTCTCGGAGTTTGCCGTACCTGCTATGGCATGGACATGTCCAGCGGTTCCCAGGTGGAAGAAGGCATGGCCGTCGGTATCATTGCTGCACAAAGTATCGGTGAACCAGGTACACAGCTGACGATGCGGACATTCCACATCGGTGGTGTTGCCGGTACTGACGTGGAAGAAAGTGAAACCAAATCGAAGAAGGGTGGTGTGGTCAAGTTCACTCGTTTGCGAACGGTGACCAGTGAAGAAGGACAAACGATCGTCCTCACCCGAAATGGTGAAATCTCCATTCTCGACCCGAAAGGACGCGAGTTGGAGAAGTTTGAGATTCCGACCGGTGCGGTACTCATGGTTGAAGAAAACCAGGAAGTCACAGAGGATACCGTACTCTGTCAGTGGGATCCCCACAGTATTCCAATTCTCGGTGAAGTTGCCGGACGCGTTCGCTTCGAGGACGTGGTCGAAGGTGACACGATGCGAATCGAAAAGGATCCGAGTGGCCACGAACGACGCATCATCGCAGATCATAAGGGTGATTTGCATCCGCAAATCGTTCTCGAAGATGCCGACGGCAAACCGCTCGATGTCTACTATCTGCCGGAACGAGCCCACATCGAAGTCGAAGAGGGAACTCAAATCGCGGCAGGTACGATCGTCGCAAAAACGCCGCGTGAAGCTTCCGGGATTAAGGATATCACCGGTGGTCTGCCACGAGTAACCGAGATTTTCGAAGCTCGTAAGCCCAAAGATCCGGCCGTAATCGCCGAAGTGGATGGAACCGTCGAAATCCTGGGTGAAAAGCGACGTGGAAAACGTACGATCGTCGTTCGCAGTGAAAGTGGTCTCGAGCGAGAGCACTTGGTTCCACACGGTAAACGATTCCTCGTTCACACGGGCGACCTCGTGAAGGCCGGCCAGGCTCTGGTCGACGGACCGTTGGTTCCGCACGATATTTTGAGAATCTCCGGTGAAGAAGCCGTCCAACAGTATCTGTTGCACGAGATTCAGGGCGTTTATCGCAGCCAACGGGTCGAAATCAATGACAAGCATTGCGAAATCATCATCGCTCGCATGCTGCGAAAGGTGAAGATTGAGAATCCCGGTGATTCGAATCTATTGCCCGGAAGTGTCATGGATCGCTTCGACTTCCGTCAGTCCAACGAACAGCTGATGAAGTGCCTCAAGATTTCCAACAAGGGCGACAGTGATTTCGAAGAGGGCGTCATCGTTCCACGCGATGTTTTGGAAACGGTCAACACCCAGATCGAAGCACTTGGAGGCAAACCGGCCAAGGGCAGCAAGCCGAAGCCGGCGACGGCCAGCACCCAGTTGCTGGGAATTACCAAAGCCGCGGTTCAGAGTTCCAGCTTTATCTCAGCAGCGAGCTTCCAGGAAACCACCAAGGTGCTCACCGAAGCGGCCTTGGCCGGCAAGACAGACCGACTCGTCGGTCTTAAAGAAAACGTGATTCTCGGTCACTTGATTCCTGCTGGAACGGGCTTCCGGACCTTCCAGGAATCGGAAGTCCGCATCCGACCCGAAGCACTCGCTTCACTGGCTGCCGAGAAAGATCGGACCTTGGTCGACAGCTTCCCGTTGCTGGAGGCAGAAGGCGGACCCGACAACGGTTCAACGCTCGATACGCCGGACCAAGCCGCAGCAGCGATGTCGCCGCCCGACCTCGGTCCTCCCGAATTGACTTCTGGTTTCGGAAGTCCTGCCGAACCGGCACCTGGCAGCGAACCGGCACTTGGCAGCGAACCGGCACTTGGCAGCGAACCGGCACTTGGCAGCGAACCGGCACTTGGCAGCGAACCGGCACCTAGCAGCGAACCGACACCTAGCAGCGAACCGGCCCAAGGCAGCTCGGACGCCTTGGATCAGTTGTTCGGAACGGGCGGTACGATCGACGAATCGCCGGAAGAACCCCAGGATCCACCGGTCTAGGTCGATCCACCCTTGAGAGTCGTTCCGCGTTCGGACAGCGGAGCGACTGACGTGCGACCTCGTTTGCACATTAACAATTGTTCGGTTTGCGGGATTTAGAGGAAAAAAACGGTTCGATGAAACCGCCTCGTCAAGCCACAAACCACGAAGCCAGCCTTGACGCCACTTTTCAAATTGGTAACTTGGAAGGCTTCCCTTAAGGTAAATCGTCCAATTAAAGGCGCTTTTGATGCCCACGATTAATCAACTCGTTCGCCGCAAGCGAAAGTCAAAGCGAAGTCAGAGCAAGGCTCCTGTTCTGGGCAAGTGTCCTCAGAAACGCGGTGTCTGTTTGCAGGTGCGTACGATGACGCCGAAGAAGCCGAACTCGGCTCTTCGAAAGATCACGCGTGTGCGTCTCTCGAACGGGAAGGAAGTTACCGTTTACATTCCGGGTGAAGGCCACAGCCTCCAGGAACACTCCATCGTGTTGGTTCGCGGCGGTCGTGTCCGCGACCTTCCCGGTGTTCGTTATCAGGTCGTGCGAGGTGCATTAGACTCGCTCGGTGTCGACGGTCGTAAGCGATCTCGCAGTCGCTACGGTGCCAAGAAGTCCTAATAGATTTGGAATAAGACAAAACGATGGGAAAGATCACTGCCAGCCGCAGTCAACTCAAGGGCGACCCACGACACAATTCTCTGCTCGTCAGCAAGTTCGTGAACTGCCTGATGTGGGACGGCAAAAAGTCGATCGCGCTGAAGGTCTTCTACGATTCTCTTGATATCGTGAAGGAGAAGATCCCGAACGAAGAATCGATTGACGTCTTCAACCAGGCGTTGGAAAACATTAAGCCGCAGATCGAAGTTCGCAGTAAACGTGTGGGTGGTGCCGCCTATCAGGTCCCCATGCAGGTGAACAAGAGTCGACAGCAATCGCTGGCCATTCGCTGGCTCTTGATGGCTGTTCGCGAAAAGAAGGGACGTCCGACGGCTCAAAAACTGGCCGACGAAGTACTCTCCGCTTACAAGCGTGAAGGCGCAGCCATGACTCGTCGTGAAAACGTTCACCGAATGGCCGACGCCAACAAAGCTTTCGCTCACTTCGCTTGGTAACAAATGAGAACACTAAAATGCCGTGGCAGGTGCTCTGCACCGCACGGCGTTTCTTATGCGCGGAGCGCCCTAACAGGAAGAAGAAGCTGAAATGTCGCGTCGCCTCCAGGATCTACGAAACATCGGCATCATCGCCCATATCGATGCCGGCAAGACGACCGTCACCGAGCGAATGCTCTACTGCAGCGGAACCACCCACCGGGTTGGAATGGTCGATAAGGGGACGGCTGAGACAGACTTTGACGAGGAAGAACAGCAACGCGGCATCACCATTTACTCCGCCTGCGTCACCTTCGACTGGCAAAATGTCCACGTCAACCTGATCGATACGCCAGGCCACGTGGATTTCACGGCGGAAGTCGAGCGATGTTTGCGGATTCTCGATGGCGGCGTCGTGGTCTTCAGTGCTCGCGA
>Ga0163179_10001498_pt1 | contig 16595 bp, 12 predicted proteins | sample AtlANTMetagenome_FD_109643 | JGI IMG/M metagenome (GOLD analysis project Ga0163179, IMG submission 109643) | Marine eukaryotic phytoplankton communities from the Atlantic Ocean - Atlantic ANT 2 Metagenome | ecosystem: Environmental > Aquatic > Marine > Oceanic | place: North Atlantic Ocean... | reverse complement strand
CAAGAAGAGCGCACCCAAGAAGAGCGCACCCAAGAAGAGCGCACCCAAGAAGAGCGCACCCAAGAAGAGCGCACCCAAGAAGAAAGCCAGCTAAGCAGCCACATACCAGGCTTGCACACAGTAGGCGCCAATATTGCAGAAGGCATGCAGAAACGCTGCTGCCACGACGCCACCGGTTCTTTCACGCATCAATCCAAAGAGTAGACTCGGGAAAAAGATGCTGAAGTGCCACCACTGCACACTCACTAACGAGTGGCCAAACGCAAAAAACAAGCTGGTAATCCAAAGAGAATGTCCGTAGGTGATCCCACCAAACTGGAAACGCTTCGGAAAGACCTCATTGAGCCGCGTCTGCACATATCCCCGATAGAAAAACTCCTCAGCGATAGCCACGTAGAAGATGTTGTAGGCCACATTCTCCAAGAGCTTTGTCCAATTTTCAGGCGGCAAGCGAAACACGAACTCGGCACCGAGAAACAGTGTCTCGTAGGCATGAAAAGCAAGCAGCCATGGCAATAGCAAAATCAAAAACCACTTGGCCCCGCGACCCAGCGCACGCCCCCACGCACCACCATCCGTTAGGCGAGGGACCCAGAGCGGGTAGGTGTAGCTATCCACTCCTCTCAAGTGACAGAGTAGAACCGGGGCATAAATAAAGAGGCATGGCACTAGCGCAAGCACTGCACTGTTGAGCTGAAGGCCGTCATGCAAGCGCACTACGCCCCAGATCAACCAGTTGGTCAACAACCACAAAAAGGTAATTTCCACCAACACTCTGCGGCGTGAATCAGTGGTCTCTTCCAATGCTTTTTCAGTCACCTAGACTCCGGAGAGGCCACCGCGCACGTAGCCCGCCAAATCTACGGTTGCCCAGGCAAAACCTTCTTCTTCACAGGCCGCCACAAGCGCATCCCGGACCCCTTCTTTCACCAGAAAAGGAATCTCCGTTGGAGCCACTTCAATGCGTACCATCGGCTTGTTCTCCATCTCATGATAGCGAACACGAAACTGCTTGAAGCCATACACACGCAACAGACTCTCAATGCGACTGATCTTCAAAACACGTTCCTGGGTCACCTCTGTGCCCACTGGAAAGCGACTCCCAAGACAGGCAAACGCTGGCTTGTTCCACAGTGGGATATCCAATGAACGAGCGAGTTCTCGCACCTCGCTCTTATTCATTCCCACCTCAACGAGCGGATGCCTCACCCGATGTTCCTCTGCGGCTTGAAGACCTGGTCGATGCTCACCGAGATCGTCTGTAATGGTGCCATCCATGACCCATTTCATCCCAAGACGGTCAGCCCACAACGTCGACAATTCAAAGAGCTCCGTCTTGCAGAAATAGCAACGGTTCCCCTCATTCGCCCGATAGCCGTCCCTTAAAAGTTCATGGGCATCCACCACTTTGTGCTGCATGCCAATGGAATCACAGTAAGCAACCGCTTGGTCGCGCTCTTCCGGTGGAAAAGTGGGAGAGTCTGCCGTCAAAGCCACGGCTCTTTCCCCCAACACCTCATGGGCAACCCGAGCAACCAACGCCGAATCCACGCCACCAGAAAAGGTCACTAAGGCGCTACCTGCCTCACGCATGAGCGCTTGGAGTTGCGACAAACGAGAATCCACAATGGATGATTGAACTGCCATGGGGCCGACATAACCCCTTTCAGCCTCAACAGTAGAGTGCTCGATTCACATCCACACCCAAAGTACTCGGATCCACCGTCTTCATGATGTTGCGGCGAAAGCGCCCAATCTCATCCCGCTCCCGTAGATCAACAATCTTGCTCTGGTCCAACGGCACACCCTGAGGGTCAATCAAGACCTTGACCACAGGTCTCAGGACATGCTCGGCCTCCACAGGCATGGAAAAGACCATGGCCACTTCACCGGTCGATAGTAGCAACACAGAACCCAACGGATATCGCCCGATCATGTTGATGAGATGGGTGACCAAGCCCGGATCCAACGAAACGCCTGCTTCTTGAAGCATAATCGACAAGGCCTCGTCCGGCAGAAGACCATCTCTCCAACCCGTATTGGTGGTCAACGCATCATAGGTTTCACATACCGCAAAAATCCTCGAGAACAGATGCAAATTCTCCCACTCGAGGGTTTTCGGGTACCCTCCCATGTCCACGCCGATGTGTTGCTCAAACGCACAACGCATCCAACGTCGTACCGACAAATCGAAGCGAGACCCTTCCAAAATAGCCGCCACGGAATCCAAGGGGTGGCGCTCCAGCAAGTCCCTCTCTCCCCTGCTCAACTGGGTCGTCTTCTCTCGCAGGTCCTCCGGTAACTCCATCATCCCCAAATCAGCCGTTAGCACCGAAAGCCCCAAATCCAAGAGCGCTGCACGACTCATACCCAGCCGTTGCCCCAAACCAATGGCCAAGATGAGCGTATGTACGGGGTGTCGGAGGGAATAGGCCGCATCCGTCTTCAAATTGACCAGTGCCAAGTGTTGGCGTGGATCCTCGAATGCCTGATCGACCATGTACTGGACAATCCGGGCTACACCCAAATGCATGCGCTTGCCGCCGACCTTTCTCTGCATCGAGTCAACCGCCCGGATCGCCCGAAGATAAAGCTGTAGGGTTCGGGAAGCCGCCACGCGGACCGACTCACCCTCTCCACCGTACTGACCACCTAAGGTACCCCGGCGCAAATACATCACAGGAGCGAATCGAATATTCGCTACGCCAGCGTCCCCGAGCGCAGCATTCAGCTCGGCCGAGCCATCCACCATTTGAGCATCGCGCCCCACATCTTCCTGCAGCATCTCGGCGTCCATGATGACCTCGACGACAGAGCGCCAATCCGGTGGAGTCGTTGCCCCCGACAGAAAGAAGCCGCCGACACCACGCTGATGAAGAAAGCGGTTGAACGTATTGATTTGACCAATCATCGCGCGGTCAAATCGAATCCTGAAATCATTGACATGGATCGTGTCGGTTTCCCCCATCAGAGTCACATCACCCAGATCTTCCGCTAGCTGACACGCAGATGCCGCGGCCACCTTGAGGGAGTAGTCCATTGCGCGATTGTCCATCCTGTGGATTCGCGCAGTACGCACCAACGTCGCGATGCGGTAGGAAAAGCGCTTTCCGTTGGTATTCAGGCGTCGCAGATCCAGCTTAGTCACGGCATCTTTCATCGGCCTGACCTCCGCATTGCAGACATTCTACGAATCTCATCTTTAAGTTCCGGATCCTTACGACCCAAAAGATCTAAAGCGGCCTGAGCCTCAGGGATACCCATCGCCAGCAAGGCCTGAAGACAATGAGGTCGACTGGTTTCCAACGGAACCGACAACTCATCCTTCTTTTCCAAGACCGACCGAAGGAGTTTGATGGCATCGATACGGCCAATGATTCCGTAGGAAATAATCCATGCCTTAATTTCGTCTTCGTCACGACCACCCAATTCAGGATTCAAAAGGCCCTTCTCAATCAATGGGAGATCGATCCGATCCCGGTAGACGGCGAGATAGCGGAGTGCTTCGATGCGAATACTCGGCACATCATCCTTGAGACAGCGCAGCACTTCCTGACGGATACGGGGCGACTGCTGACCTCGCAGTGCACGCAAACTGGCTTCTCGGACATCTTCATTCGGGTCCCCCATTCTCTTGAGGCACTCCTCCACACAAGCCGGCGATTCCAAGCGACCCAACGCAAGGATAGGCACAATCGCCTCGGCCTCCTCGCCAGTCACCAGCAAGGTCAACAAGGCCTCCTCATCGCCATTCACCAATTCGATCACCACATCCGCCACAATTTGACGCAATGAAGCCTCTTTCAGATCCGCACCAAACCGCACCAATTCCGGCAGCTGCTCCCGACCCAATATCGACAGAATCGTAAAGAGGGCTGCTTGATTTTCTCGACCCTGACAACCCAGTGGAAGCGAGGCGAGCAATCTACGTCGATTGGCTTCCTGGATAAAACTACCAAAGGAGCGTCGAACGGTTTTTTCATACTGAAAATCCGGAAAAGCACGGCGATCGCAGATCAACAACAAGCGCCGCATCAACGCCGCGGCGCCCACGATGTCGCCCTCCGCACACAAGACACTACAGTGGCGAGCCACCTGGCGAACCATAAAGCCAACTTGTGATTCGCGGCCATCCTGGCGTATCACCTCGAACACCACACTTCCGGCCAACTCAAGGGAGACGTCTTTTCCCTCCTCTAAAGTCGCGACCTCTCGCTCCAAAGCCGTTTGAGTACCCGCTTCTACAGTCAAAACATCTTCAGGTTCCTGCATGGAGCCCATCGACATACTGTTTCTAAGGTCATCCTGAAGCGAGAGAAAAAGCGCCGCTTCGTCCTGTTTTAGACGCACTGCATTCGATGATTCTGAGGCTTCAGCTTCCAACTCCGCCAAGAGGCCTTGTATTTCAGGAATAAGGACTGAATCACCACGTGCATGCTTGGAGTCTGTCCCACCAGGGCCTCTGCCAAGCATCACGTCTTCCCGAATCACAGCATCACCAAACTCATCTTCTTCCGAAAAACGATCTGCTACATCGATGTGCACATGCGTGAATTCACGACGCCAAGCGGCCGCGATGAGGTCGTCGTCAAACTCGGTTCGTCGCGTCCAATCTCGCGAAAGCAGCTCCGCCAATCCTTGCAACTCTTCTCTCGGGGCACTGGAGTCCACACCAATGGCACGCGCCCCCTCCGAGTAGAGGCCATAAATCAGCAACTCCCCATGGCTATCGGAAGAGAGCACCTGTTTTCCGTTGTAGATCAACTGGTCCGGCTCAACTTCCACCATCAACATTTCATGCTGGGTCAGGAAATGGGCCAAACCGTCTACAAATGCCTCCAGAAAACTCACGGTGTGATGATGCGCCGCACCATAGAGACGAGTCGTCCGACCATGTTTAATTAATGCTTGGAAGATCTCTCGAATCTGAGTTTGAGCCTGAACTTGCGCCAAATGCTCGTCATGATCAGCCTCAATACTACCTGTTTCGGGATCTGCATCAATGTCTGACACCCTGCCTCCGGACGCGAGCCAAACGCACGTTTTGCACCATAAGGATCCTCAACGAGCACCGCATCACGTATTGTTACAGAGTTCCAATCAAAGGCACATGGAGGAAGGATGCAGCGCCCGCCAATCGGCGAGCTTTTCGTGCAACTGAAGCTGTTGACGCCCGATGAGGTTGCAGCAGTTCTCAAGCGTATGCAGCGAGGAGGAACGGGGCGTTTTGGTGCAACGGCACTGGAACTCGGTTTGGTTGACCACGAAGGGTTAGCCAAAGCGCTAGCGCAGCAGTTTGGGCTTCGCTACGTCACAGGCGAGCGCATCCAACGACTCTCCATCACCGAGGAGACCCTACGTTTAGTCCCCGCGGAACTGATGCGGGCTCATAGTTTGGTGCCGACATTCATGGATCCGGACTCAAGAGTCCTCTCTCTCCTGACCTCCGACCCCACCGACCTACCGAGTCTGCGAGCCGCACAAGAACACGCCATTGCACAACGACTGCGTCTCTTCGTAGGCCCAGAGCCGGCGGTAATGGACCTTATCAATCGCGTCGCTCCCGAAGATGAACCGGGAGAAGAGGTCGATGACGGCGAAGACAGCACAGAACCCATTGGCAAGTCCTCAACCGATCAGACAACGGAAATCCTCACTCCCAAAAAAGCAGTTGTCCTCGAACCCGACCTGACACGTCTCGACGCACTCCGAACGATTGAAGAAATCGAACAAAGTGGTGTGGAGTTCGTGCACGACCCAGAGCAAGTCGCGGCCTTACTGAAAGAAGGCAACATCGATCGGCTGCTCTTTCGAGAAGACATCGAACCGATGATCGAGCCCTACCTACCCGGTTGGCGCCGCATCCATCCTGGGATTCATGTGGCTGCATTAGAGGGGTTTAGTCCCGGTTACCGCGACGGTGGTGTTCACGCGGCAGGCTGCAGCTTCTTGATTGATCTCTTGGAATTCGTCTTGCTCGCATCCGAAACCAAAAACATGGATGCGAGAGCCCGCGTCAGGCGAACTGTACGACTCGCACGACAAGTCTCCCTTGAACTCGAACTGCCACAGTCCGACCGGGATGCGATTCTGATCGCTTCTTTGCTCAGCGAACTGGATCAACTCAACCTCGTACGCGGGATTGTCGCCGATGACACCTTAGACAACACTCAGGGATCTCGATTTGAGCTAGCACGGGCTTTGGTGAACCCACTGAATCCTCCCTATGACATCGACGGTCTTTTCTCGGTCTTAGAAGCCAAAAGAGCGCTCGCGAAAGACGCTCCAGATCATCTTCCAGCAGATATTTTGTTCTCGGTACAGGCCATTGTCGAAAAGGCAAAACCAAGCGATAGCAACCCAGCACGCATCCTGGGTTCGGACACACCTCGCCATCGCCCCCTTGTCCTTCAGGCACTCGAACAAGTGCTTCGCCGAGAAGTGTTACGCGGACGATTGGTGACCGCCGGAACAGCTGGCGAACTCACAACCCCAACGATTGTGATTGCCGAGCGGGAAGCCGCGCTTGTGACCGCACTCGAGGTCCGACTGGGACAAGCTGGCTACGAAACCGTCGTGGTGGCAGATGGCGAGGCCGCACTTCGGGAGGCCCATGCGCTTCTACCCGCAGCAGTCATCGCCAATATGCGCCTTCCCCGTCGCGATGGATTGGGCTTGGTGATGGAGCTCAAAAACAGTCCAGATACGGAACACATTCCCATTGTGCTCATCACCAATCGGGTAAGCGCAACAGATGTAAACCGAGGACTCGAAATCGGCGCCGAGGAAGTCTTGGAGAAACCCATCAATGTGCAAGTTCTACTGACCCGCCTGCGCAAAGCGATCGCCCGCTCAGGCAACCACGTAAAGCCTGCATCTCTCACTGGACGACTCGCCGAACTCTCGATTGCAGAACTGCTTCAAACCCTCCACCTTGCCGGAAAAACCGCTGTGGTCGAAGTGGATGCAGGCTTAGTCAAGGGGAGCGTCGGCCTCCTCGAAGGCAATGTTTTGACCGCCAACCTCGGTGAGAGTGCGGGCGAAGATGCCTTCTACGATCTGATCGCTCTGCCGCATGGGAACTTTGAGGTCTCTGTTGGGAAGCGCCCAGAAGAACCCAATCTGACTGAGTCCACCGAGTTTCTGCTTCTCGAGGCATTACGCCGACTCGATGAGCGAAGACGCGTTTAGTCTAAGATTCGACTGTGCCACACCACAGCCTGTGCACCCTCCCACCGAAAGCGTTTCACTTCCCGAAAATGCCGCTCTGAGGTCTGCATCAATTCACCCAGCGGCATGTTCTCCGCATTCTCAGGGTGTTTGTCCATACGCTGCGCCTGGAGAATCTGTTCCGCAGTAGGCCATCCTGTGATCTCATCATGGCTGATTTGCACGAGAGCCACAGCTTGACTCTTAAAGTTCTCCAGTGCCCTGGCAGGATTGCCAATCAGTCGCCAAACAATGCGCTCGGGCAGGCGTTCCCGAAAATGAAGTACGGCGTAATCCTCCGTCCATACGTGATCCTCCGAGAAGAGATAAATTTCACGGTTCACCGGCTCTTGCCCTAAGACTTCATCAATCGGTAAGGCCTGTAGAATCTCATCCACGGGTAGAGAGAGCCCCATCGGTCTCTTCGCTTGGGGATAACTACGGTCCACCCAAGCATCCGGTAAGACGACCGGAGCCCCCAATCCGCTAGACAAAAAAGTCGGCAATGGCAGGCCTTGCCCAGAGGTTCGAAGGGCGATTTGATGAACCCCCAAAATGCAGGTGATACCGAAAACCCACCATCCGCGACGCCCCAGATCACGGAGCCATGCAGCAGATAAAACAGCCATCGCCCCCAAAACGGGGACTGTGTAATAGACCTGCTTTTTCTGAATGAAGGTGAAAATCAACACGGACGAAAGTACCAACCACAGCAAGACGTGCTCATTCCGGGTGGGCTTCCACAAGAACGCGCTGATCCCACAAAGACACAACAAACCAGGAATCAAACCGGCTTGCGCATCCAGAAGTACTGCGGGGTAAAAAAGCCACGTCTCGAGCGCCAAAGGAGACCGAAGCTCCGTATGCGCTCCTCTAGAATCAATATTTCCCGTACCGACTTGCTCAAAAAGTTCAGAGAAGCCCGACTGGAAAAAGTGCCAATACCACCAACCACACCCGAGGCAGAGTACAAGAAGCGCAATGCCCGCGTTGCGCAGGCGAGGATCGTGGCCTGACTTCCTCCACCCCGAGACAAGTACAAAAACAGAGGGGCCCACCAAGAAAAAAGCGTACGCCACCCGATCTACAAGCAGTCCACATGCGCTCACGGCAGCAAAAAGCACACTCCAGCGCAAGTCCGAAAAGCCACGACTACGCAGCAGAGCATATGCGCCAAAGGTCACCCACGCCGTCAACGCCACATTGGGCTCGAAACGCACTAAATTGCCCGTAATCGAAGGATAGACCATCACCAAACACATGGCCATCAAGCCTGTTTTCTGGTCACGCAAATGCGAACCCAACAAATAGACAGCCGCCAGAAGTATGGTGAGGTGCCCCAGATTGCTCATCACGAGCGCCTCGTGGGACGCTCCCCAAATCGCTAAAAATGGCCACGCGAAAATATAGAGAAAGGGAGGCCACGGTGGGGCATACAAATAGTGCTGAATGTCGGTGCTATCTCGACCCACCCAAGCGGTCGCATCCCAGAGATTTAGGGCGTTATCGACGTGAAAGACCTCGTTTTGAGTTCCATCCATCAGACCATTCAAGCTGTGCCAAGAATGCGTCCACAAACCTGCAAAGATCACCAATACAAGGCCCAAGAAAAAGCCCGCATAGCGTTTAATTATTGACCAAATTCGGTCCAGACTTACTCCTTATAGGCGATCATCTCGCGGAGTTGGGGTATATTGCAATCTGGAATGGATCATGACTCAGAATGCACTCGCTGGCCTTAAGGTTGCTCTGGTTTACCCCCCATACGGGCCGGTAAAGAACGAACCTGGCATTAAGGCCGTCAAAGAAAACTACGGGATTTTCCCCAGTCTATCGCTACTTTATGTGGCTGGAATTCTGGAGAACGCAGGTTGCGAGGTGCTCTTCATCGACGCCCATGCAGAGGACCTCGATCTAGAAGAGACCGTGGCGCGACTGGAAGCTTTCGGACCTTCCTACATTGGCTACACCATCACGACCTATCTGTTCTTTCAGACCTTAGATTGGATCCGCGCCATCAAGAAACGCGTGGATGTTCCAACCCTCGTCGGCGGTGTTCACCTCTCGATCTATCCGGCCGAAACCCTGACACACTCCTCCATTACCTATGCGGTGACCGGAGAAGCCGAGCGCAGTCTACCGAATCTGCTTTTTGCACTGGAAAACGGACGCCCACTCGAAGACGTCAAAGGCATCGCCTTTAGAAAAGACAACCGTCCCACCGCAGAAGGCGGAGAGGTCATCGTCACGCCCCATGCGTCCACGGTGGATGTCGACGAATCGCCCATGCCGGCACGTCATCTCATCGACAACAGCATCTACTACTCGTTTATCTCGAAGTATAAAAACTTCAGCTGCTTCATCACGAGCCGCGGCTGCCCTTACAAGTGCATCTTCTGTGAGCAGGGCTCCAAAGCATTTCGTGCAAGAAGCCCGAAGAACACCGTCGATGAGTTGGAGATGTGCTACCACGAGCACGGTATTCGAGAGCTAGACTTCTTCGACTCCTCCTTCACGATTCGAAAAGATCGCGTCATCGCTATCTGCGAAGAAATCGAGCGGAGAAAACTCCCGATTATCTGGGCGGCGCGCACACGGGTCGACTGCATCAACAAAGATGTACTCAAAGCCATGCGCCGCGCGGGATGTACCCGAATTTATTACGGCATCGAATCTGGAAATCGAGAGATCCTACGCGTTCTCAAGAAATCAGCTTCCTTGAGCCAGATGAAACGGGTGGTCAAGGAAACCAGAGAAGTCGGCATCGACACTTTTGGCTACTTCATGGTCGGCAACCCTTACGACACACCACACACGATTCGCCAAACTATCCGCCTGGCCTTGGACTTAGACCTCGACTACGCGCAGTTCTCAAAGGTCACACCCATGCCTGCGACCGAGATGTATCGGATGATGCTGGAAGAGACTGGTGTGGACTACTGGCGAGAGTTTGTGCTGGAACCCCATGATCGTTTGGTGCCACGTCCCCGCTGCAGTATGACCGATGCTGAAATCCAAAAGTGGACCCGCCTGGCCTATCTGCGTTTTTACTACCGACCCTCCATGATTCGTCGCCAACTCAAAAATGTGCAGAGTCCTGGCGAATTCAAACGCTCCCTATCGACTGCGTGGCAGATGATTCTGCAAAACCAGTTGGGAGAGGATTCCACTGGAATGGAGGTCGTCGCTTAAAGACGGCGTCATGCTGACTCTCGGTCTCAGCGATAACCACGATGCTTCGGCGGCAATCTGTGAGGATGGACGTCTGATTGCTGCATGTGGTCAAGAACGCATCGATCGGATCAAAAACAGCGGAAGCTTTCCATGGGGGGCGATCGATGCGGTACTCGATGCCTCTGGAAAACGGTATCGCGATGTGGATCAAATCGTGGTTGGCACCGCGTTCACCCCCTCGTGGCTGCTTCGAAAGTTTCCGCGATTCCATCACGACAAAAAAGCGGCCAACGGACAGTTCTCCTACCTCCTCAACGCCTACATTCTCTATCAAGTGGGTCTTACAAAACTGAATGCTCAGGGACTAGAACTTCGCCTCTGCCAGAACCTCTTCGAGAAAAAAATGCGGAACAGAGGTTTCGACAAAGCCCGTGTTGTGCTGATGGACCACCACGCCGCCCATGCACATTCGGCGTACCGTTCTCAGTCTCGCGATGAAGCCTTGATTCTCACCATCGACGCCATGGGAGATGGCATCAGCACAAGTGTATGGCGCGGAAAAAACGGGAACATTGAGCGTCTTTTTGCCCAATCCGGCATGGCTGCGATCAATACCTATTATTCCCGGGTAACGGAGTGGCTTGGCTTCACAGCCAACCGACACGAAGGCAAGATCACCGGTCTTGCGGCCTATGCTCAGACCCCGACAGAGCTAAAAGAGCACTTCGCCAAACAGCTGCGCTTTGTAGGCCCCGGCTTTTCCAGACAGAACTACTTCAAGCGCCAAACCCCCAACGATTCCTTCTACCGGGTACTGGAGAAATACAGCCGAGAAGAGGTAGCTGCAGCGCTCCAGGACAACTTAGAAGATGCGGTGACCGCTTTGGTACGCCACTGGATCGAACAAACCGGAGTCTCGCACATTGCCGTGGCTGGTGGCACCTTTGCCAACGTGAAGATGAACCAACGCATCGCAGAGATGCCCGAGGTCGACAGCTTGTGGGTCTACCCGAATATGGGAGATGGAGGACTGGCCGCCGGCGCAGCAATGGTGGGCTCGAAGATGAGACCCCAGGCCATGGAAAGCGCCTATCTGGGCCCCACTGCGAGCAACAACGAAATGATACGGGCAATCTCCCGTGCCGGATTGTCCAAAAAGAAGCCTAAAAACCGCGCCAAGGCGATCGCAAAACTACTGGCCCAAGGCAAGGTGGTGGCGCACTTCAACGGAGCGATGGAGTGGGGGCCAAGAGCACTCGGAAACCGCAGCCTACTGGTGAGGCCAGATGATCCAAGTATCAATGACTGGCTCAACCAACGCCTGGATCGCACCGAGTTCATGCCCTTCGCACCCATTGTACGAGCTGAAAAAGCAGCGGACTTCTTTGTCGGACTACACAAAGCCGAGGAGGCTGCTCGCTTTATGACTGTCTGCTTTGACTGCACGGATAACTTCAAAGATCAGGCTGCTGGCGTGGTTCATGTGGACGGCACCGCCCGACCCCAAATCGTTCACAAAAAAGACAATCCTGAACTCGATGCTATCCTCGTGGAATTCGAAAAGCAGACAGGCCTTGCCTCTCTGGTCAACACGAGCTTCAACTTGCATGAAGAGCCCATCGTTTGCACTCCACACGATGCGATTCGTGCCTGGCAGGGGGGCAAACTGGATGCGTTGGCCATGGGGCCTTTTCTTGTCGAACGCGAAGACTAACGACTAGCGAGCTTACCTTCTGCCCAAAAGCTGGCCATCCCTGAGTAGAGCTGACCACTCAGATATTTCACGTGCTTCTTGTCTTTCTTGGTTCTGCGTCGAAGATAGGAGTTGAGTACCTTGCCGTCGCCATCTTTGTAGTCATCGGGGCGTCGGAGATTCATCCGCATCCGCACAACGCCCTTTCCGCCGAGATGAATCAGATGCAGCGTGCCATCGGAGTCAACACGTTCGACAATTCCAACATGGGTAAAGTCATCATCCCATTTTCCGTTTTTGTTGCGATCATGGGTATTGTCCCAAAAAACGGTGTCTCCAACACCCGGAGAACCCACCCGCTTATACAGTCCTAAACTCTTCGCATACTTGACCATTCCAGCTGCATTGCGATGGGCCAGGTCCTCTCCGGCCAATGCATGGGCCGCATTGACAAAGCCAGAGCAATCGTAGCGAAAGGTCGTACCGTTATGCCGAAGTCTACTCTTCCCGACCCATGCGCCCGCACCTTTCGCGATGCGCTTGGCATCTCGGGTGCTCCGCTGTTTCTTCACCGCAGGCGCTTTATAGGTTGCGGAGGGCAGCTCCATTCGACTGGAGGGCGGAGCCCCTGAAAGATGTCGTGTGGGGCCCGGCATACGCATCCCTGCGCCGGTACATCCCGTCATTCCAACCAGCCCCAATAGGGCAATACATATGCGTATCTGCTTCATCTAAAGTCTTGACCCATCAACAGTAGATCTAAAGTATCTCATTAGATCGGAAAAGTGCCGCAATTTATTTAGGAATACGGGCAATGACGGACAGCTTTTTGACCTCGCTCAAAAAACAAAGTGCAGTGTAAAGCCACCTACGCCCACAGCACCTGCGATCAAGGCCACATTCCTTGCTTGCACCGATTCCCACCGATATCGCAGCAATTCCTGCGGAGTTTCAGCTACTTTGATTTGGCTATCTTTGTATACAGCAACACCAAAAGAGGTCAGGCCCACAAGGGCACCAGCGGCTCCGACCATCATTCCTGGCGCATTCGTGAACTTCTTAAGACGACGGGAGGAAACCTTCGCCGATAGTCCTGTCTCCAACTCGGCTCGTTCGGAAGCATTGAGATTGATCACACGCTGGAACACCAAGCGCCCATCTTCCACAATTTGTACAAGATTCGGCCCAGACAACAACTCTACCGTCGGGCCACTGTTCTCCACGCCATTCACCAAGAGTTGGTGCCCTGCAGGAATGGGCGCAATCCATACTTGAGCGTCGACTATAGGCACAGTCTCCCACCACAAATCACGCATATCCATGCCCAAGCGAGGTCGAAAGTATCGACCGTCAATCGCTTTGGCTCGCGCCAAATCGGGGTTGGCAGCCGCAGGCGAAGCGCCGAAAAACTCTACAGCGGCAGAGACTTGCCAAAGACCAGCCATTGTCTCAGCATCCACTGGATATTCAAGACAACCGAGCCCCTCTAAAGCCTCCACGATTAGCTTTCTCGCATCATCCAGCTCATCATCAATTGCCGCAGATTCCGCCTTGAGAACCTGTGCGTCCAAGGCCCCGGGTTCACATACAGCCCAACACACTGCACTCCATAGCGAACAAAAGACTAGGGCAACAACACGCAAGAACGGGACTCCTTCTCAAACTTGATCTTTTCAACCTGACTATTGATCTTGACCGTACAACTGGCCGACCAACCATCTCCAGTATAGCGAAAAGCGTGCGTACCCTCCGGAAGGGTCAAGCTCTCCGCAACCTTTGCGCTCAGTGCCCCGACTTTGACGCTCCCCTCCCTTGGATCTGCCAAGACTTTGATCTTGACCTTTTTGCGCGCGACGGCTTTTCGTCGCTTACTCGGCGTCCTTTTCCTGACCTCGCCGGGCAATTCAGGCGTGTCTTTTGAGGCCGTCACCGGATCCTCAAAATCTGGAAGAGCTACATCACCGCCTTCCGCCTCGACAGGAGCATTCACAACCCCTGGTTTTTCGTCCTGCTGAAGGGTTGCCGATGGATCATCTACAGTGGGCTCTGCTGTGTCCCGCACAACAAGCCAAGCAAGCCCAACGAGGAGAACCGCCACTATTCCCAGAGACGGTCGACGAGATTTTTGAGGGCTCAGTGTCCTACTTGAGACACCCAAATCTTCTGCTGCAGGCTCATCAACAGACGCTATCCCTCCTGAAGGCGTCGTAGGCATCGTCGCTGATTTGCTCGGCAGTGCCTTTGCTGGAGGTACCCACGGAGGCTCTTCTTCCCCGACCGGCGCATCGGCAGTGAACATGGTGCCGGTAAACTCTTGTAGGGACGCATCCCCCTCAAGTTCGACCTTACGGCTCTCCAGCAATGGCGGTATCCATTTCCGGGCATAGCGACGCAGTGACGGACCCGAGTGGGATTCAGACAGATCTACCAGCATCTCACTCACCTGATAGGCCGCAAGACGGTCTCGCTCTCTATACGCAAACATCCCTCGAAGGACCGACTCGCAGATTGCTTCCGCACGACCGTCTGCCTTGGAGGCCCTCAAAAAATACGCGATATCTGCATCCACGCGTTCCTGGTACTTCGCAGCTGCCAGTGGGATTTGAGGGAACTTCTCACCGGTCACCAACTCCCAAAACGTAATGCCGAGTGAAAAGATGTCGGACTTCGGCCCAGCCGTCCCCTCGAGCCAACGCTCCGGCGCCATGTAGCGCTGGGTTCCAAATTGAATGGACTTGGTCTCCGCTTCCCGCTCGAAATCCGCACGAGCCACCCCGAAGTCCATCACTTTGACCGTGCCGTTTACGGAAACCAACAGGTTGCCCGGCTTGATGTCCCGATGAACCACATGAAGCGGCTTGCCAGTCTGCGGTGAGATCTCGTGGTAGGCCGAATGAAGGGCATCCGCTGAGCACTCAATAATCCGAGCAGCCACACCGAGCGGCACGCCCTGACCGCGAGCACCCGCATCTCGAATCAAGCTCACGCAATCTATACCGTCCACATACTCCATCAACACTGTGGAACGCTTTGCAAAGTAGGTCAAACCGTACACATGGACGACATTGTCATGACTGATCTGTGACATCAGTCGGGCTTCATCCCTCGCCCGTGCGCCCACTTCACTGTCTGCCGAAAACTCTTCCCTTAAGATCTTCACCGCCATTCGATGAACCAAACCATCTCTGGCATGCACTTCAGCCAGATACACTGCACCAAATCCGCCTTTTCCTAGCGGACGAATCAGCTTTATTTGCTGGGGCCCAAGTTGATGAGGTTGGGTTTCCACGAGAAGATTGCGCCTTTCAAGAAGGCCATCTTAGCAGGATTGCGTCCCTAATAGACGAAACCCATCCCAACGTTGAGCGTCGCGAGGCCGCTCGGCACCCACGTTCCCGCGCCACGAAAGGAAAAACTTCCGCTTGTAATGCGGAAACCGCCGTGGATTTGCCACATCGAGAAGGCCTCATCAAAAACTGCGCTATCGCTAAAGCCAGAGACCTCGCCAATCCCCAAAGCGGCCTGTTCCTCCTCAGAAAGATTGGGGCGAGCATGTACTTTTAGTCCCCCAAAACCCAAATACGGGGCCACCTTGGCACTATTCACTCCAATGACTCGACCAAAAGGAATGCTGTACCCAACCGTAGCGCTCAAATCCATCGTGCCCAACTCAAGCTCATCGTTGCCCACATAGCCTGCGTATCCAAGCTGCAGCACCACATCTGGCATGTTCCGATAGCCTTCCAATGGAGCGGCGCGAACATATCCACCCATGCTGGTCTGCCTCGAGAGTGCCAAATAGCCCATCGATGCTCCGACCTCGATGGATGCGGGCAGCCCTTTGCGAATATCAAGGCGCGGAATCACCATCATGTTGTTGGGCTCACCGTCGGCATGAACCCGCGCCCAAGGGCTCGGAAGACCAGCTTCTGAACGGGTATCAATAAACGCGATCGTATTGGATATCCCCACCTCAAATCCATAGATACCGAGGGTATCGCCTCCATGCATGGGTTTATTGGAGATGGCCGCACCCAGCTCTTGAAGAACTTGATGATAGTCCGCGGCGATAAGCGCCTCGTCCAGCACCCGCTCACCTCTCCAAAAGTTGATGTCCGAGAGCGTGACATCATCCGGCCATCCCGCCCAAGCAGGACTGGAAAGCGTAAGAGCGAGCATCGTACTGAGGCACTTCATGGATTCTCCCAAGGATTCTCCGATCACGAGCGGCATGCTACCGCGAGAACGCCGGCCTCGTCGAGCACCAGACACCGGCTTTGCAAAGAAAGCGAATCAAACGCTCAGAAGTTTAAACTTCGTCCGCGCTTTCATTGGCCTCACTCGCTGCCTCTCGGCGCTTTTCAGCGAGTTTTTCGGCCGTAAACTTGCCGTCGTCGTCTTCGTCGATCCACGCGTAGTCCACCTGCTCTCCGTCAACCGTTGCAAAGCGCGGGCGCCACTCGGGTCGGCGCGTCAGTAAGAACGCACCACCCCAAAGGGTTGCCGCTTCCGCGGCGAT
>Ga0163179_10001495_pt1 | contig 16607 bp, 20 predicted proteins | sample AtlANTMetagenome_FD_109643 | JGI IMG/M metagenome (GOLD analysis project Ga0163179, IMG submission 109643) | Marine eukaryotic phytoplankton communities from the Atlantic Ocean - Atlantic ANT 2 Metagenome | ecosystem: Environmental > Aquatic > Marine > Oceanic | place: North Atlantic Ocean... | reverse complement strand
TTCCTGGTGTTGGACCAATGTTTGCTTCTGCTTTAGGTATGAATGTAGGAAGCACTCAAACAATAGGATCACAAGTAGGGAACGATTTTGCAACGCACATAGTCAAAGGAGCCACAAAAAAGGCAAAAGGAGGCCCAGTATCAGGAGGATCTCCTTACGTTGTTGGAGAGAAAGGCCCAGAGTTATTCGTTCCAGGGTCTAGCGGTAATATCGTTCCAAATCACGAAATGGGAGGTTCGACAAGTGTCGTTGTTAACGTAGATGCTTCTGGTTCGTCAGTTCAAGGTGACAGCCAAAGTGCTAGTGAATTGGGTGAACAACTTGCAGCAGTCGTTCAAGCTGTAATAATTAATGAAAAAAGAGTTGGAGGTTTATTAAACTAATGGCAGAACCTTTCCCTATTGCTAACCCTAAATACAATTTCACTGTCTCAAGACAGCCGAACATTAATGTTGTAAGTTTTGGAGATGGTTTAGAACAAAGGTTAACGGAAGGATTAAACCAAAATCCTATAACTTTAAATTTAAAGTTTGATTTAACACAAACACAATCTACAACAGTAATAACATTTCTCAATGCAAGAATTACAGATGGTGAGTCTTTTACTTTCCTCGTTCCAAACGAGAACGTAACGAAAAACTTTGTTTGTTTGTCTTACAATACGGTTATTCCTTTTCAAAATAGAGTTACATTAACTTGTTCATTTAGAGAAGTATTTGAATCATAATGGCAATACCTTTTGTTGAATTAAATAAGATAAGTCCAAGCTCTATTATTGAATTGTATGAGCTTGAACTTACTGTTGGTTTACATATACCAACCGGTAATCCTGATAGTTTAGATACTGTATTCAGATTTCATGCTGGCGCAAATTTAAATAATTTTGGGGAAATAAAATATAATAGTAATAGTTATCAAAGAGTGGCTGTAAAAGCGGAAGGTTTTGAAGATACAAGTACAGGTACAATCCCAAGACCTACTCTTACTTTTAGTAATTTAGGTGGCGTACAGAAAGACGCAAGCGTAGTTAATATGACTGATTTTTTAGATATTGTTAATACAGTGACTCCTGGAAATGATTTATTAGATGCAAAATTTACAAGACTTTTACCACTAGCTTCCGCACTTGATAATGATAATTTTGTAGGCGACAACCCTTTTGGTACGCCTAGTACAGATAAGTTACAAGATAGAGTTTATTACATAGATAGAAAAGCTGTTGAGAACAGACAAATAGTACAGTTTGAACTAGTAAGTGTCTTAGACATGCAGAATAAAAAAGTACCTGTCAGAATAGTCACAAGAGATTTATTCCCTGCTGCTGGGACGTATGTTTAATGGCTTGTTATTCATGGAGTAAAGAGGCTTATAAACACGCAACAGAGTGTTATCCAGAAGAATGCTGTGGCCTTATTTTAGATATAGAGGGAAAGCATGTGTATTGGAAGTGCAAGAATATATCGAAAGCGTACAAGGAAGATTCATTTGTCATAGACCCCTTGGACTATGCCGATGGTGAAGATCAGGGGGAAGTTTTAGGCATTGTTCATAGTCATCCTGATGGATTATTAGAGTTTAGTCATACTGATAAACTCAGTTGTAAGTACAATGATTTAACTTTCTATCTTGTAGATCCAAAGGTGGAAACTATTGTTAAATTAGAACCAGGGGAGGTTGATGATTAAAGTAACTGTCTATGGTCGTCTGAGGAAATTTTTAGGACAGTCTACGTTTGAAGTAGACGCAGCAAGTCCTAGACAAGCCTTTAGTTTCTTAATAACTAATTTTGAAGGAGTAGCAGATCACATTAGAGAACAAGAATATTGTGTCATGGCAGGCAACGTAAAAATCACAGAGGATTTAATAGATTTACAGACAGAAAGCGATATAAAAATAATACCTGTTGTGCATGGTGAAATTTTCCCGTTTATTCTTGCTGCTGCCTCGTTCGCAGCAGGAGCTGCCGCTACAAGTGCAGGTCTTTTCGGTATATCGTTTTTGACGTCGACTTTCTTTTATACAATGGGAACAAGTTTTCTACTTCAAGGTGTTACTAATTTATTATTTCCACCTCCTAAACCTCCTAAAATGCAAGTCGATGAACAAAACCCCAGTTTTATTTTTACAGGAACAGCTAATATTTCAAAACAAGGTGTACCTATAAATATTGTTTACGGAGAAACAATGATTGGCTCTAATGTTATAAGTGCAGGTGTTGATACTCTACAAGTAACGAACGGGTAAGCTATGTCAAATAACTTTATTGAACAAGCAGTAAAATTAATTTCAAATATTACATTACCTGCTCATACTTTAAAGTCTGTAGATTTTACGACTTTAGTAGAAGTTTTATCTGAAGGAGAAATTGAAGGCAGTGCTACAGCACATAAGAATGGTATTACTGATAGAACTTCAGCAGCTTATGTAAATGCTTTTAAAAAAGATTTATTTTTAGATAATTTACCTCTTGTAGAAGCAGATGCTGATGTTAATAATGTTGCTGACTCTGATTTAAATTATAAAAGTGTTGAATTTAATTTTGAATTTGGCACGGTTAATAACAAAGTATTACCAGCAGCAGAAGTACAAGCGACTGAGAGGACTGGAGGCGATATTGGGCAAGAAGTGTCTTTTCCTGATGATGGTTCTGTAACACCACGATCTGTCCAGATAACTAATACTGCTATAGACAAAGTAAGAGTAAGGGCTTATTTCCCCCTGTTTTATCGAGTTTCTGAAGACTCAGGCAATAGAAAAACTACATCTGTCCAAGTTTTAATTAAAATAAATCCTAGTAATGGTAGTGAACAAACAATTATTACCGAGTTAGTAGAAGGTAAAAGTACTTCTGCTTATAACCGTGATTACGGCATCATTTTATCTGAGGTTCCAGGTTATAACAATAAAGCTATTGGAGAAAGCGGAGCTTTTTTTCCTTTCACGATCACTTTATCTAGATCTACTACCGAAGGTGATGATAATGTTTTCAATAAGATGAGATTAGGTGGAGTTACAGAGATTATTCAAGAGTCAAATAATTACCCTAATGTTGCCTATACGTCACTTCGTTTTAGCGCAGAAGAATTTACAAGTTTACCATCAAGAGTATTTAGAGTAAGAGGTAAAAGAGTTAAAATTCCTCACAACGGGACAGTTGAACTTGCAACAGGAAGAATAACTTATACTGGTACGTTTAACGGATCTTTCAAGGCTGATAAAGAATGGACAAGTGACCCTAGTTGGATACTCTATGATTTATTAATAGATGATAGATACGGGTGTAATTTACCTGAATCATCTTTAGATAAATTTGTTTTTCGTAAGGCTAGCGAATATTGTGGGGAACTTGTAGATGATGGGCAAGGTGGTCAAGAACCTAGATTTTCATTAAATGTAAATATAAGAGAACAGAGTGAAGCATTAGAGGTTATTAATGATATTTGCTCGGTAATGAGAGCCATGCCTTTTTATTCAGAAGGCACGGTAAAAATTTCACAAGATGCGCCAAACGACTTTGCAAATCCTAGTGTAATTTCTTATGATTATGTTTTTAACAATGCAAATGTTGTAGATGGTACGTTTGAGTACAGTGGTAGTTCTTTAAAGACAAGATTTACTACGATAAATGTTAGTTACTTGGACTTAGAGACTAGAGAATTAGATTATGTAACGGTAAAAGATAATACAGCAATAGCTAAATACGGGGAGACAATAAACACGATTAGAACATTTGGAACAACATCAAGAGGTCAAGCACAAAGAGTTGGCAAATGGTTTTTAAATACACAACAGACTGCTACTGAATCTTGTTCTTTTGAGACAAATATTGCTGCTGGTTCGATTGTTCAGATAGGCAGTATTATCGGTATTGCAGATGTATTAAAATCAAGTGCAAGAAGAGGCGGAATTGTAAAAGCAGTTAGCTCTAGTCAAGGTAATTCAAATATAGATCAAGTAACTATTGATAATGTCGTTAATACAAGTCAACCTGACATAAGTGATTCACCAACTATCAGTTGTTTATTAACTAATGGAAAGGTAGAGACTAAAACAATTCAAAGTTATTCAACTGATCAGACTGTTGTAAATGTCAGCAGTGCTTTCTCTTCTGCTCCTGTTGTTAATAGTCCGTATATTTTTGAGTCAGCTAGTCAGCAAGTTTCAGATTGGCGTATTATTAATATAAAAGAAACAGATAAGAAAACATATGTTATTAGTGCTCTTAGTCATAATCAAGGTAAATATGCGGCAGTAGAAGATGGGGAAGCATTACCGCAGAAAACTGTAAATGCCGTTGTTTCTTTATTACCTGCTCCTTCAGGTGTGACGATTGAAGAAAAAATAGTGACTATAAATAATAGAGCAGTTCCTAAAGTATTTATTGACTGGGATGTTGTTTATGGTACTTCTTATTATGTTTTGCAATACAGGCGAGATGATGACAATTTTACCGTAATTGAAACTCGTGAAACATCACATGAAATTATACAAACAGAATTTGAAGCTGGATCTTATACTGTAAGGATATCCGCAGTAAATAGTTTAGGTAAGGGTTCACCTATACTAGAAAGCACTGTTTCTGTTGATGGTCTGTCTGCTAAACCGGAGAACCCTACTGGGTTTGAAATAGAACCTATAAATAACTACCAAGTAAGACTTACTTGGGATAAATCTATAGCTCTTGATGTGGTTAATGGTGGTCGTTGTTTAATAAGGCACACAACAGCTTCTCTTGCTAATACAAAGTTTTCTGATGCAACAGAGATAGATAATCAAAACGGTAATACGACTCAAATGGTTGCACCAGCTATGCCTGGCACGTATGCAATGAAATTCGAGGATTTAGCGGGTAATTTATCAATAACAGAAGCTAAAGTAGAGTTTTCACTTCCTGAAACAGAAGATGTACTTGCTATAAAACAACAAAGAGAACAGAGTTCATTTAGTGGTAACAAGCCTAGCAACCATTTGTCTGTTGTTTCAGGTGCTTTACAGTTAACAAACCCTGCAACGTCATTAACCGGTACATATGAGTTTGCTAATGTTTTAGATCTAGGTGCTGTTTATCAAAATGTACGTTTAATTAGACATATCAAAAGTGAAGGATTCAATATTTCTGATGATTTTGATGCTATTCCTCTTATAGACAATAGGGATAATTTTGATGGTGAGGGTAGCGATAGACTTAAAGGTAGACTTAAAGTACAAACATCAACTAACGGTTCATCTTATACAGGTTTTCTTAATTTAAGAAATGGTTCATTTGTTGGACGTTATTTTAAATTTAAAAGTGAACTTATTTCTGTTGACGCAAACGAAAATATCAAATTTACAGAATTAGGATTTGATGCTTCTTTGCCATCTAGAACAGAAAATAAATATATATCGTCAGGCAATGTTATAAGTACGCCTATTCAATCTGGTACGTCAGCTACTGGTGTTGATATAGAATTTGCAAAAAGATTTTTTACGGGCACAAGTGATGTTGGCGGATCAACTACTACATTTTTACCCTCTGTTGTTATTGCCCCAGAAGATTTGCCTTCAGGTGCATACTTTGTGGTAAGTAATATCTCTGGGACAGGATTCACAGTCGTATTTAAAAACTCATCAGATGCGGCAATTGACGTGAAATTTACATTCCAAGCGTTAGGATATGGCAAAGGAGCTTAGTTGAATGACAAGAGTTACCGGAACTGGCAAAGAATCCTCAAGTAATTTTTCACCTGACAATGGCACTGGTCTTGCTGTAAGAAATGCAATAAAAGATGTATTTGAAGCCTTAAGAACTACCAATAGTGGTAGCGGCGACCCGACAGGAGCAGTTAATGTTGCTGCTAATCAAATACACGTTAACACCTCAGATAATCTATTAAAAATATGTACTGCGGTAGATAACAGTGGTAACGGTACATTTACAACTATTGGAAATACAACACAAGCAAATCTAGGTTTATTACCAAAGTCAGGGGGTACTTTAACTGGTGTTTTAGCTGGTGCCGCTGGCACTGAATCTGCACCTTCTATTAATTTAGGAGATTCTGGTACGGGTCTTTTTAAAAAAGGAACAAACCAGATTGGCTTAGTCGCAAACCAAAATGAGATATCTTTTTTAGATCAAAATGGTCTAACAATAAACAATCAAAAAGAAATTAGGCTTAGCGAGCAAACAGGTAATGGTACAAATTATGTTGCCTTAAAATCTGCCAGTTCAGTTGCAAGCAATATTACTTTAACTTTACCAGCAGCAAATCCTTCTGTTGCTGGCTACGCTTTAATTTCTACGGATACATCTGGAACGTTAAGTTGGGGTGTTGCTGGTGGTGCTACTGGTGGTGGAACTAATCAAGTATTTTGGGAAAATGATACAAACATAACGACAGATTATGCAATCACAAACGGTAAAAACGCTGGAAGTTTTGGTCCTGTTACTATAGACTCAGGCAAAACAGTTACAATAGGTACTGGTGAAACTTGGACGGTGGTTTAAATGGCAGTAACGATTTCAGGTTCAACAGGAATTTCTTCAGTAGATGGATCTGCTGCTAGTCCAGGAGTTAGAGGTGGTGATGCAAATACTGGGGTTTTTTATAGTGCCGATGCTATTAAATTTGCAACAGGTGGAGTAGAGCGAGCAGTTATTAATAACAACGGTTTTGCCGTTCCAGGTCATGTCATTCAAGTTCTTCAGAATGTCAAAAGTGACACAGCTTCGTTTGCGGCTGCTACTACTTATTCTGATACTGGATTATCTCAGGTAATTATACCAAGTTCAGCAAGCAGTAAGATTTTATGCTTGTTTTCTATTTATATATCTTGTAGTTCTTCTGGTGTTCCATATTTAAATCTTGTAAGAGGGGCTTTGCCTATTGCTCAACCTTCAGGAAGTGCAACTAACAAGTCGACTACAGTTAGTTATACAGCAGCCGCATCTATGCGTTATCAATCCTATCAATTCCTAGATAGTCCAAATACGATAAATGCTACGACATACAAAGTTGAAATAAAATCGACAGGCACTACAAGCTATATAAATAGATATTATGATTCTGACGATTATTATGCAACGAGTACCTTGACATTAATGGAGATAGCAGGATGAGCGCAATTAAATTAATCCCGTCTAGTGGTGGAGGATCTGTTTCTTTAGTTCCACCTAGTTCGACAAGTGGGGCGGATGTAAATATTACATTGCCAACATCTGATCAAGGTTTTGGAAGGATTCTTCAAGTTGTTCAGGCTATTAAGCAAGATACATTTACTACAACAAGTAGCACTATGGTTGATGTAGGTTTAGCAGTCTCAATTACACCTGCTTCTACTTCAAATAAGGTATTAGTTGCAGTTAATCTAGGTCTTGTTGGTGGTCTTAATAATAGTTATCCTGGCTTTCAATTGGTAAGAGTGTCAGGCTCAACTTCCACTCCTCTTGGCTTAGGAAATACAGCAACAGGGAATAGAGTTAATGTTACTTTTGGTAATTTAGGTTTTTACTGCCCTTCTGGAAACCCTGCTTCAGGATTAGTAGCTAGTTCTTCAAGTTATCAGTTTTTAGATAGTCCATCAATTGCAAATTCTTCTATAACTTATAAACTTCAGATTTACAGTGGCTATAATTCACATTCAGTTTATGTAAATAGACAATTTACGAATGATGATCAACCCTATATTCAACGAAGTTCATCAACAATAACCGCAATGGAGGTAGCAGCATAATGTCAACGCTTAAAACAACAAATATTAAACATGCTTCTTCTTCTTCAAATAATATTGTTTTAAATAATGATGGAAGTACAACATTTCATCAAATTTCTAATGGAGTAGGAAAAGTTCTTCAAGTTCTACAAAATGTAAAAACAGATACGACTTCTACATCATCAAGTACCTATTCAGCCACAGGATTGTCTCAAGCGATTACACCTACTTCAAGTTCAAGCAAGATTTTAGTTAATTGCTTTGTTGTTTACGGTGGTCAAAATGATGCTTATATAGGATTTAAAGTCTTTAGAGGTACAACCCCTATAGGAGTAAGTTCTGAAGGTTCAGGAAATCAAAGTAATGTTTCTTTTGGAGGTTCTGGAGATAGAACTCATATGGAATATATGACACATCCAGTATCATGGAGTTATTTAGATTCCCCAAGTACAACCAGTCCTACAACATATAAGTTGGAGTTTGCATCAAGATGGGATAGCAATACTATTTATATAAATAGACCGCATATTATTACTGATTATGGTCATGTTTTTTACACGACTTCAACTTTAACAGTAATGGAGGTCGCTACATGATTTCCTGTTTATTTTATTCTTTTTAAGCGATGCCTAGTTTAGATCACGAAGCCATTAGAAAAGCTTATCCAGCAGCCGTTACCATTGATGATGGAAGGGGAGCTTTCAATTCTAGTGGTGCCTCTATTACTTTAGAACAATCAAAGATTGACACGGCAAGAACAGAATTAAACGCAGAGGCTGCGGCTGTTAAGTACAAGTCAGACAGAGCTACTGCTTTTGCTTCTGTAGGGGATCAATTAGACATGCAATATTGGGATGCAATAAATGGAACTACAACTTGGAAGGATCATGTTGCTAAAGTAAAGGCAGATAATCCTAAGCCTGGTTAACAATGGCTATAGCACCTGGAACGTATGACATGACGATCCAACGAAGATCGGATCATAGCGTGAATTTTGAGCTAAAAGATTCAAATAATGCTGCTGTTAATTTGACAGGATATACTTTAACTTCACAAGTTTGGAATGATTCGAGGACAAGCAAAGCAGCAGACGCAACTATTACAGTTACTAATACAACAGGTGGTTTGTTTACGTGGAAAGTAACTGACACTCAGACAACGACATTTACAGGAGAAGAATATAAGTACGATATTTTATTGACGAATGGATCTGGGGATAAAGAATATTGGGTTGAAGGTACAATTTACATGAGTGAAGGTTACACAGCATGACATCAGTCAACGTTACTACTAATAAAAATACGATCACCGTTCAAGAAGGTGATGCTACGACAGTTACAGTCTCGACTCAGGGACCGCAAGGTGCAACTGGGCCTGCTGGTCCGGTTAGTATTGATATAGAAGATTCAGCTAAGATAAATAAAAGTGTCATTTATTATGACTCGTCATCCGGTAAATACAAGGCTGACGCAACTTGGACAACTAGCACTCTGGTCTTTGGAGGTTCCTTTTAACCATGGCTAACACAATTCGGATAAAGAAAAGAGCTGCTAGTAGTGCGGCAGGTGCGCCTTCTACTTTAGCGCCTTCAGAACTAGCGTTTAATGAAAATACAGGTGATTTAAAACTGTATTACGGTTACGGAGATAATGGATCAGGAGAAGCAAGTTCAATAATTACAGTCGGAGGATCTGGAGCGTTTTTTAATAAGACCGATACAAGAACTGCAAATACTATTCTTAGTGGACCAACAACAGGAAGCGCAGCAGCTCCAACATTTAGGGCACTTGTTGTTGCTGATATTCCAACGCTAACAGCATCAAAGGTTAGTGATTTTGACACACAGGTAAGGACAAGCAGACTAGATCAGATGGCAGCAGCTACGGCTGTTGTTTCAGGTGTTACTCCAACTGCTGACGCTCATTTTGCTACTAAAGGTTACGTTGATAGTACTAGTGAAGGATTGGACGTAAAGGACTCAGTAAAAGTTGCAACGACAGCAAATATTACACTTTCAGGTACTCAGACAATTGACGGCGTTGCAATTAGTGCTGATGAAAGAGTGCTTTGTAAGGATCAAAGTACCGCCAGTCAAAATGGTATTTACCTTTGCAAGGCTGGATCATGGGCAAGAGCTGATGATATGGCTGCAGGCAGTGATGCTGCTGGTGCCTTTGCCTTTGTAGAGCAAGGCTCAACTTACTCAGATGTAGGTTTTGTGTGTAGTTCTAATAAGGGAAGTGCAGTTACAGGGACGAATAATCTTGCCTTTACTCAGTTTTCGGGCCAGTCAAATGTTACGGCTGGAAATGGATTAGATAAAAGTGGTAATGAATTAAGCCTTGATTTAAAAGCGAACGGTGGATTAGTTATTGAATCTACAGAAGCATGTGTCGATTTATCTGCTAGTTCAATTACTGGAACGCTTGCAATTGGTGATGGAGGAACAGGAGCAACTTCAGCTAGTGCTGCTAGGACTGCTCTTGGTTTGGCTATCGGTACAAACGTACAAGCTTATGACGCTGATCTTGATGCTCTTTCAAGTTGTCAGACTGGGGCGGCAACAGCTTTAGCTTTGTTAACTTCAACAGAAGTAGCAATTCTTGATGGTGCAACAGTCACAACTTCAGAATTAAATATTCTTGACGGAGTAACCAGCACAGCGACAGAGTTAAACCTTTTAGATGGTGTTACAGCTACAACGACTGAATTAAACTATGTAGATGGCGTTACTTCTGCAATCCAGACTCAACTAGATGCCAAATTAACTTCTAGTTCAACAGTAGATGGAGGAACTTATTAATGGCTAACACGATAAAACTTAAGAGAGGCACCAGCACTCCATCAACGAGTGATATTTCTGATGGCGAAGTTGCGATAGACACCTCGGCTAAAAAACTTTATGTAAATGATTCTGGAACGGTTAAAGAAATAGGTGGTGGTAGTGGTGGTGGACTTAGTTCTGACTCTGGTGAAAACACTGTAGGTGGTACTAACGCTGGAGATGCTATATCAGTAAACGTACCTGGTGGTACAGGTGTAAGAAATACTATTTTGGGATATGACGCTGGTACTTCTCTAACAGATTCTATTGATTGTACTTTCATAGGATGGGAAGCAGGTAAGGACATTACTGATGGAAATAAAAATACCTTTATTGGTTCATACGCCGGTCATAATACAAACTCTGGGACGTACATGAATACGTTTATTGGGTACCAAGCAGGAGTAAACAATGGTAATGGTCATCAAAATACTGGCATTGGTGCTAGCGTATTAGCACAAAATGCAGCTTGGAGTAATGTTGCGGTAGGAAATAACGCTGGAGAAGACAATACTTCAGGCACAATGAACCAATTTTTTGGTCGTTATGCAGGCGCAAATAATACAACTGGTTCTTATTTAGTATCGATTGGATATGAGTCTTTAAAAACCAATACTACAGGTAGCAATTCAGTAGCAATTGGACATGAAGCTTTAAAAGCAAATACTACTGCTGCAAGTAATACATCAATAGGATATAGATCAGGGAAAGTAGTTACCACAGGTGCAGATAATACAATTTTGGGAGCAGAAGCTGGTGATACACTCACTACAGGTTCTAACAACCTAATACTTGGACATGATGCGGCTGCTAGTGCTGTTGATGTATCTAACGAGATTACTTTAGGTGATACAGCCGTCACCAAATTTAGAATCCCTGGTCTTAATTTTACCGTTAAAGATACAACAGCTACTGAAGACTACGTATTGACAGTTGACGCTAATGGCGAGGCTGGTTGGGAAGCCGCTGCTGGAGGTGGTGGTGGAGTTAGTTCAGACGCACAAGAGAACACAGTAGGTGGTACTAATGCTGGAGATAGTTTCTCTGGTACTGATGCAACTGATAATACTTTATTCGGATTTGATGCTGGCACAGATATCACTACTGGCGATAACAATACATGTATTGGACATAAAACTGGTGAAAAAATCACTACAGGAACTAATAACACCCTAATTGGACGTGATGCTGGTGATAAAATAACAACAGCGAATTATTACACATGTATTGGTTGGCAAGCAGGTCATAAATACACAACTGAGAATACTTGGTCTGGTAGCGTATTAATTGGAGCATTTTCAGGTAGAAGCCAAACGGGTAATCATATGACCCTAGTGGGTGTAAGTACTTGTTCAGAGCAAAGCGGTGCTACTAATGTTACAGCTATAGGTCACGGAGCTGCAAAATGGAGTAAAGGATCATATAACGTAGTCGCAGGAGAAGCAGCTTTAGAATATGGAAGTGATTCAAGTAATTCTAAATTTAATACTGCCGTAGGTTATCAAGCCTTACGAGGAGATAGTTCAGATAGTTCAGGTAATGCTTCTACAGCAGTAGGCTATCAATCTTTACTTGCTCGAAGTACGGGAGGTGACAATGTTGCGGTAGGGTTTAAAGCTGGTTTAGTTCTTACTACAGGCTCAGATAATACAATCGTTGGCCCTGAAGCAGGTGATGCACTTACAACAGGATCTAATAATATAATTCTTGGACATGACGCAGCGGCTAGTGCTGTAACTGTTTCTAATGAAATAACTCTAGGTGATACAGCTATCACCAAGTTCAGAGTTCCAGGTTTAAATAGTTTTGAAATAAATGATAGTGGTCAATTATCTGGGGTTGCTTCAACAGCAAATGGCACGGCAGGAGTGCGTAAGATAACATTATCTACATCTGCAGCTTCAGGTGGAAGTGACGGTGATGTTTGGATCGTTTACTCAGCTTAAGGAGGTTAATTGAATGGCAATTTGGTATTTTGATCCTGACGGTGGAAACCAAAGTAATGATGGTCAATCATTTGCTAATAGGAAAAAATATTGTGAGTACGCAAATAGAACACAATTTGGCTCTGGAGATGAAATTAGGTTTATAAAATCTCCTGATCCAACATCTTTAGGTAATGCACTTTGGACAACAGACGCAGCTCAATATAACAGCAAAATAAATGCTGATAATGTCTGGACAAATTCAAGCCCTACGCAGAGTCAGAGTCTTCATGGATCTAGGAGTGCAGGTAATGGTGATTTCGCTCATTCAGGATCAAACCCTGTGTCATGTGCTCATACAGCTCATGGATTAGCAACAGGTGATACAATAACCATTGACCAAAGTACTGACTATACTAAGCCTAATGGTGCTTTTGAGATAACAAAAGTAGATGATGATAATTTCACTTTAGATGGAACAGAAAACCAGGCTGATTTTGCTTCTACTAGTATTTCATATAGAAAGTTTTCACCATTCCGAGTATTATTAGCAACTGCTTGTACTGATAATATCATTTGTTATCAAAGTGAAGGCGGGATAGGCGATAAAGATTGGACAGCTACATTAGGTACAACATATAGAGAAAACAGTTATTATCAAGGTGGATATAGAAGTGCAAGAGGATTTAAACCAGGTACTTCAGGAACGGGGAAAGCTGCTTATGTTGAGCTTGAAAATGCCTTAGACCTTAGTGGTTATCAACAAATAAGTTTTAACTGTATTTTTGATTATATGCATTCCAGCCAAGAAGACGACGACTCAGTAATGAGTTTACGCTTATGTACTGATACAACAGGTGATACTTCCGTACATACAATTCCTATTACACATGGATTTGATTTTACTGATGATTGGTATTCAGTTGTTCATGATTTTGGCACAAATTTAAACGCTTCTATTCAATCAGTTGCTATCTATGTAGATACAACATTAGCTCATGCTAATACTGAAGTTATTATTGATAATGTTATCGCTTGTAAGGCTAAATCCTCGGCTGATTCTTTAACTCATGCAAGTTTAATTAGTAAAGGTAATACACATAATGATGTCTGGTATGGCCTTATGGCTATTGATGGAAAAAGACTTGTATTAAGAACGTATGGTGGAGACAATACTACGGGTATGTTTAGTACAGCATTATCTCCGTACCCAGGGGCAACAGAAACAGTAACTACTTATAAAAGAGAATGTTTTAGAAGACCTACTTTTAGGTCTACTACTGAAAGAAGGCATAGCCCATTCTTTAATATTGACGAAGCTGGCTCAATAGGTGCTTCTAGTTTCAATAAGGTTATCAGTGGTGGTTGGAATACAACAGATATGAGTAGTCAGGATGCAAATTCAGGGACTTGGTTTGACATTATTCATCCAGCCCATTACAATGGAATCTTTGCTGACCAGACAAATAAACTGTCGATTTCAAGATTCGGTGTTTATAAAGGTAAGGCCGGAATATTCAACAGGCTGGATCAAAGATATGAGGGTAGATTTAGTGTTATTAATAACTTAAATTGTGTTTCTACTCAACAAGGAGAGTCTTGGGGACCAGACTTTCAATATAATAATTGTGTATTTAGTAATTTAAAAATTGAGAAAGACCCTCAAGCTAATGATGGAAATGTGAATAATAGTAGTGTAATTTTTAAAGATTGTACTTTCTATAGTGCAAGTTTTGACTATGCTACAGTAAACGTATTTCAGTATATAACACTTATAAACCCTACTATCAGAGGAACTTCTCAAAATGCGCAACTTCTAGCTTTTGATATGTTCGGTAGAGATGTAAAAGTATTAGGCGGTTCAGTGAATAATGTTCGTTGGATATTTAGCAATCAAGCAAGTATGAACAAAGGTGGTCGATTCAGAATGTCAAATACTTTAATCAATAATGATTCAGTAGCACCAATACAAGGAACAGAATATAGGTTATATTATGACTCTACTCACTCTGGTGGGGCTGGTGCTCAAACAAGTAATGTATATGGAGAAAATCGAGATTCAGAGCCTGCTACGTTAGTTAATTATAATAATGTAGCTACTGATCATAGATTATATTTCTTTGGTGCAGAAGTTCTTAGTGAAACTTCAGTGAGAAATACAGCTAGTGGTATTGCATGGAAGATGCGAAATTGGAATATGAGTGATGATACTGGAAGAAATGGAGGTAATTATGTAAAATGGAGGATTGCCGAAACAGTTGTTAATGCAAGCGCACAAGTAACATTAACAGCTTATGTAAGACGAAACGATACAGGTTTTAATATTAAATTAGCTGCATTAGCTGAAGATAATTATCATATGGGCATTACATCTGATGTAACTGTAACCGCATCTGGTTCTGCTGATGCTTGGGAACAACTAACATTAAATGTTACACCTACAGCCGCAGGGACGATTACATTTACATCTTTATTTTCAAGTGAATATGGAGTGTATGATGCCTCTCAAGTTGGTTACATCGACGACATAGCAATAACTCAAGCATAATGGCATTACCAACCAAGGCAAATGTTCAAACTTTAGATTATGTAAGTGTTAATACTGGACCGTTTGTAAAAGTTGCAGCTAAAGGCACTGAAACTGAAGGGATTAGTGTTAATGGTTTAATCTTTGTTTTATCAGCAGGTGCAGCAGCAGCTTCAGGTACTAATGTCTTTGTTAATATTTCTGGAACGTGGAAAGAAGCTGACAGCGTTCATGTCAATGTTTCAGGTACATGGAAAAATATGAGTGAAGTCAAGGTAAACGCAGGTGGAACATGGAAATCAGTTTAGTATTATATTAATTAAAAACTAGAACTCATGGCCGAACGTACTGCGGAAAAAGTTGCACAGATTTTTTCTGCTGCTGGTGATAGTGTCACCCTTATCAATTCTGTTGCTGCTCAATCAACAATTACTGATGAAGAAAAAGCAGCCCTCAAAAGGAACGTTGATCATCTAGAAATTATCAAAGCTTATAAGAAGGAAGACGGCACAACCTCTATCTGGACATCCGAATCTTTTACAGATATTGATGCAGCAGTTACACTTGGGAAGTCTAAATATTAATTATGGCCTTATCTCCTGAATTAGTTCAGAAGCAATCTCTTCAATGGCAAGAAGAATTAAAAGCTCAAAGAGACCGTTTAGGTCAAGCCCAGTCTGTAGTATCTGATGCTACGCAAAAGATTGCAATGCTTGAAGGTGGTTTACAGTTTGCTAGTTCTTTAACACAAGCAAAACCTGCACCTGAAACAGAACCTGCTTATGAAACATCTGATAACGAGGGCTAAATGCAAAAAATTCTCAACATCATAAGTGTTATATCTTTCCTCCTAGTGGCTGGTCTTACTGGGGGAACTGTGTTTGGTTATCTCTGGATAACTAACGAGAACAACCAAAAGATGCTTCAAGATAAAGCTATGGAAAAGGTAATGGGTGCAATAAAGTTACCTGGATTATCTGGCCCTGCCTTACCCACTGGAGCGTTAAGTCCTGCACAGCAAGAGAACGAAGAAAAGAAAGGAAAAGGAGTTCCTTTTAATCCTTTTTAAATGAAAAATAATGACGGACGTGTTACTTTTGCACCTTTAAGTAATTTCGATCACAACCTCTTAAAGAAAATAGCTGCTACGAAAGGTGTCACTTTATCTTCTTTTACTGCTTATGTGGTTAATCAGTGGCTAATAGAACATGGTAAAAAGCATTTGCATTATTACGGCAAACTAAGACAGTCTATTGATTCCGAAAATTGAAATAGATCCTATTGGGATTACACCTGTTAATACTTATGTGATTAATGTTCCTATTGTTAATCCTCCAAACGTACCAATAAGTGTTCCTATAGGATTCCCAGTAATTGAAATGCCTTGTGTTAAAGCAAGGCGTAGCAATGAAAATGACGGACTTATAGAAAACGATCCAGATGGCAATATGATTTTGTGTCCTGCTCAGACACCAAGTTATGAGCCGATAAATTTTGAACCTTTAAGGGTTGTGCCTATAGAAGATGGAGAATCACAAAGACACGAAGAGCCAGAAATCCCTCCAGCACCAGAAGTGCCGAGAGAACAACCAGATACTTGCCCTCCTGATGGTGCGCCTGAAGTTGGGACAAAAGT
>Ga0163179_10001494_pt1 | contig 16609 bp, 12 predicted proteins | sample AtlANTMetagenome_FD_109643 | JGI IMG/M metagenome (GOLD analysis project Ga0163179, IMG submission 109643) | Marine eukaryotic phytoplankton communities from the Atlantic Ocean - Atlantic ANT 2 Metagenome | ecosystem: Environmental > Aquatic > Marine > Oceanic | place: North Atlantic Ocean... | reverse complement strand
TTCATACTTAAATTATATGAACAATTTTAATAATGTCAAATATATGCTTACAACCCATTTTATTAAATTATGCACATTATTTGAAGAAGATGAAAAAGTTTCAAATTATAATATGGAAACCAAGATGATAAATAAAGAAGCTATTTATTCATATAAACTTATTAAGGGATATTCAACAATAAAAGGTGGAATATGTGTATTAAGACAATTAAAATATCCTAGCAAAATTCTTAAATCCACAGAAAAAATTATAAGAACACTTTAGTTGAAGCGTTCAATCTCTTTATAAAAAGTGTTAGAAAAATATAATGATATCGAGAGGACTAGTTCTTAGTTTAGGAACAACATCGCTTGTTTCTGTTCTTTTATTTTTATACTTTAGAAATCGCGTATCTTCTGTTGAACATAAAGTTTCCATGCTTTTTAAATTGATTGAAGATCATCATCAGCAACAACAAGTTCAATTTATGGAAAAAATGGCACCACCTAATAATTTAATTAATGTGTCCGATGATGAGTCGGATAGTGATGAAAGCACACAGTATGAAACTGATAGTGATAATGGAAAATTATCTATACATAATGAAAATGTTAAAACAATTGAATTAAATCATACATTTCAGCCACAAGAAGAAAAAGAATATGATGGCGATGATGAAAACAATACATTTGAAGAACAATCTTCCAAAATTAAGAAAGATGTTCAAGAAGATTTTACCAATTTTAAAATAAAAGAATTAAAAAAAATGTGTGGAGAAAGGGGACTAACTAAGTATAGTCATCTTAATAAGGCTGCATTAGTCAATTTACTCAAACAATCATAAACTTAGAGGGGACAGCCACCGAATACTTTTTTCTATTAAATCTATATAAATGTCTAATAACATTCATTTTGATTTTCCACCCATTATGGAAGATGGAAGAAATTACGCAACATATATACCTGCATGTGAAATTAATGAAAAAATACAATCAAAAAGTGGGTTATCTTCTAATTATGCATACCGCCAATATTTAATGAAAAATGCTACTAATTTAATGAAAACAAATCAGCTAGTTGCTTGTGATGATGTAGGTCCTTGTATGGGACAATTCAATAATGAACCAAATACAAATACAAATAAACATATATATAATGGATATTCGGATAGTTCTATGCCCTATGGTTATGAAACAAGTAATATGAAGCAGTTATATTTGTCAAGAATGCAATTGGAAGCTAAAAAATACGCACCTGTATTAACCCAAGAACAATATTTAAAAAATAAATAAATTCATATAACTATTATCATTCATAATATTATATGAATATATTAAGCATTGATGTTGGAATTAAAAATTTAGCTTTTTGTTTGTTTTTTGTTCATAAAAAAAAATATGAAATTAACCAATGGGAAGTTATTGATTTATCCGATTCAAACAAAAAATGCAAAGAAAAAAAGAAAAACAATGATATTTGTAACAAAAATGCAAAATTTTTCAAAAATAATAAATTTTATTGTAAGATTCATGCAAAAAATAAAAAATATAAAATTCCGAAAAATAAAATGAAAATTCCTATTGTAAAAAGATTGATTTTTAATGATTTGAAAAAATTATCTTCCGAATTAAAAATAGATTTTGATAAAAAAATTAAAAAAAAAGAACTTTTATCACTTGTATTGAAAGAACTTGAAGAAAATTATTTTTCTTTTTTTAATTCTACAAATTCTAATAAAATTAATATCGTAACACTTGGAATAAAAATTAAAGAAAAATTTGATAATTTATTAAAAGATATAACTTTACATCATATTATTATTGAAAATCAAATTAGTCCTATTGCAAATAGAATGAAAACATTACAAGGTATGATTATACAACATTTTATAGAAAATGGATATTCAAATATTAAAGAAATTTCTGCCGCAAATAAACTGAAAGAATTTTTAGGAGAACATCAAAAAACTTCATATAATGAACGAAAAAAGATTGGTATAGAAAATTGTAAAAATATTATTTGTACAAATGATTATTTTAACAAATGGGATAAATTTTTTTTATCTCATAAAAAAAAAGATGATTTAGCTGATTGTTTTTTACAAGGGTGGTGGTATCTTAAAAACCAACAATTTATTTCTTAAAATAAATATTTATATGCGTCTTACTTAAAATTAAAAGTTCTTATTTTATCATAATGGAAAATAATATAATAAATATTACTAAACCAACAACCCCAAAACTAAATGTTATTGGACTTGGAGATCAAGGATCTTTAAAATTAAAATCACCCAGCTCTATTATTTCTGAAAAAAAATCTGTTAATTTTGGTCCCGGAATTGAAATGCTTATGAATCCTAAAAAACAACCAACCAGTCCAATGAAATCTGATATTAATATTTCTGATTTAGAAGCTTTGGATAAAAAACTTGAAAAAACATCTTCAAAAAAAGAACTTAATAAAAAAATATTTTCTACACCAACCCTTGAGGGATTATCTAGTAAGCCATCCGTCAAATTAAATATTTCAGAATTGCCATCTTCATCACAAAGAAATCCTAATTTGGGAGATAAAACTCCTAATTTGGGAGAAAAAATTACTGACCCTAAAAAAAACACTACATGGGATGGTTACAAAAAATTTAATAATATACCCGTTGATCCGACAAAATCTATTCCCATAAAACCTAAACTTAATGCAGAAGAAACTGTTCAACAAAAAATTAATCTCATTAGAAAACTTAATCATATTGAAAAAAAGGGTATTAAACTTACAAAAAAATATACAATGGAAGATCCCCTTGCCGCAATCAAGGCTGAATATGATATGTTGAAAAATGAAAAGGAAAAAAGTAATAGTGTAAAATTTCAGGGAAAAATGTTAATGGCATTTGTTTCTGCATTGGAATTCTTGAATGGACGCTTTGATCCTTTTGAACTAAAACTTGATGGATGGGCTGAAGCTGTAAATGAAAATATTGAAGATTACGATGAAGTTTTTGGAGAATTGCACGAAAAATATGGTGAAAAGGCGAAAATGGCCCCCGAACTTAAATTGGTGTTTATGCTTGGAGGAAGCGCTGCTATGTTACATATGACCAATACAATGTTTAAATCTGCTATGCCTGGAATGGACGATATTATGAGACAAAATCCGGAATTAATGAGTCAATTCACACAAGCTGCCGCAAATACTATGTCTCAAGAAAATCCTGGTTTTGGAGGTTTTATGAATAGTATGATGAATAATAGACCCACACCCCCCATGGGATCTCCTGCAGGACCACCACAAGAATATAAAGAAAATCCCCCACAATTATCTAGAGAACAAAGAATGCCACATCCCGATTTAATGACAAGAGGGCAAGCAAATTTTGCAGATGCTGTTAACATGCAAAATAGGGCAGATCCGTTTAAATCAGACAGAGAAAGAAAGAAGCGGAGAAAGAGACCCGAAATGAAAGGTCCTAGTGATTTGGACGAAATTCTTTCCGGTTTAAAAACAAAAAAAATTAATCTAAAAAATAAAGAAGAAACTAAGAGTGTAGCAAGTGTGGAAGAAATTAAGGAATTAAATACAAAATCAAAAAGAACACGCTCAACATCAAAATCTAGCAGAGGAAGCGGAATAACTATGTCATTAAATGGTCTGGTCTAAATTTAATGGAACTGCTTTTGCTATTGCTCTTTTTACTTTTTTCTTAGCCTTTGCCGGATTATCAGAAAATTTCCCCATTGCAATATTCATATTTAAATAATTTGAATCGTTCTTTTTATTTAACCAATTATCGTCTGTTGCCTTTTTTATCCATGCCCCCTGATGTCGCATATTTGCCCAACCAATTGCATCGTCTATTTTCTTATTATCTATATCTTTTGTCCAACCACTTGCATCTTTTACATGAAAAACAAGCCGTTTTGCGTCTGAACAATGCACCGGTCTCTCTGTTTCATCCATATCTTCCAACTTGTCTGTTATGCATTTACTTAATGATTCAATAGTTGAAGCAGGTCTTTCCGGATTTATATCCGTTAATTTAAATTGTAAATCTTTTATAAAATCCATAATTGGCATTGCATTTTTGCATTTTTCATCCAAATAAAGTTGGATATTAATATAGTTATTATTTTGTGTATTAATATTTTGTGTTTGTGCTGTTTTTTGCTTTGAAAGTTCTTTATTAAGATTTTGTGCAATTTTTAACTGCGATTCTAAAGTTTCTATCCTTTGATTTTTTAAATTATCTATTTTTTCTTTGGCTTCTTCTAATTTTTTATTAGCAGATAATTTATATTCTTCAAATTCTTTTTTAATAACGTTTGGATTATTTGAACATTTTCTAACATGTTTACTTTTTCCACTCCTAGTTTTAAAAGTTTTGGAACAAAATGGACATTCGTGGATAATACTCATTTTGGGGGCATTTCCTCCATATCGGGTCCTTTGAGCAAGGACCCGGTGCCTTGGTGTCAAGCGGTGTCTCTTGAAATTTGTAAAACGTGACGTTTTATAATGACAATAATCACAATGATAATTCCCATCTGCTCGTTTTTTTGGGCTGCTCAATTCCGCGGGTCCTAGCGGGTCCATATATATATATACTATGTCCATTTTTTTTTATGTTTTTTGGACAAACGAATAGTGCCTTTTTTTAAGCGATTTTTTATACCACCATAAACTCCCTACATGAAAATATTATTATCGGATACAATTCACTACACGTTGTAGTGAAAACACCCTTTTTATGTTGTTGTTGGAAATTTTCAAAATTCTTTTCTTAGAAAAAAAAAAATGGACATCGAATCAATGTCCATTTTACTTTTTGGAAAATTTAAATTTCGGCCTTTAAAAGCATAAATATTACTGTCAAATGCATAAAAATCAATTTTGGACTTTTTTATTTAAAAAATTAAACCATTATGCTTTCATTCATTAAGTCTTGTGTTACACAAATCAATATATTCTTTATTAATTTCAAACGCAATAAAACTAATACCCAACTTCTTCGCAGCAACGCATTCACTGCCAGAACCAGCAAATGGAACTAGCAAAATGTTTTTTTTGACTTCTTTATTTTTAGAAGCCATAATTAATTTTTCACATAATGCAAGAGGTTTTTGTGTTGGGTGATTAACCCTCTCCTTTTTTCCTGCCCCACCCGCCAAAGCGGAAATTTTTATAACATCTCTCGGTAAAGCTCCTTTTGAATGTGCTTTATATGTAGTTTCTTTATCACCATTACTGAATCTACCTTTTGTTGCTTTGCGCTTTTTTCCTGCGGCATTCTTTAAAAATGCCTTTGTATAAGGTTCTCTTACATCATCGCGATTAAAAATGGGTTTTTCTTTCCAACAAGCAAGAATACTTTCATGCGATCTTTGCCAAAAATGTAAAGAAGGAACTGTTTTATTTGTATAATGCCAAATAATCCATCTAACATTATAATTAATTTTTGTTCTAATAAATGCAAGTTTTTCACTAAAACCATAAATATAAAATGTTCCGTTTGGTTTTAAAACACGGAAACATTCCACGATCCATTTTTCACACCAATTTAAATATGTTTCTATTGACATATCACATTTATTATTACCAAAATCCTTGCCAATGTTATAAGGGGGGTCAGCAATAATAATATCCACACAACTATCCGGAACTTCTTTTATACCTTCTATACAATCTTTATGGTGGACAATATTCATTATTAAACTTTTTAAAAAGTTTAATAATTTAAATCAATTTTTTAATCAGCATATTGATATTCATCTTGAGGACCAGAATCATCTTCAGAATCAAATTCGGTGGGATTAAATGGTGCAGTCAATTTTTCCCAAAGTTCAGGATAAACTTGTTTTGAAAAAAATCTAACAACAAGAGCCAAAACCAATAAAACTCCTAAAATAGTAAATAAATTTTGAGTAAAAGCAGGACCACATTTACATACAATACTTGGCATTATATATTTAAAAGTAGAAAAAATTATTTTTTCTTAAAAAAAAATCTATGTTTTTCTTTAAACAATGCATATCACCACGTTTAATTTTTATCCTTATTATTCTATAATTGTTATTTTTTGTTTTTATATACAATGAAACATTATCTTTTTTTTCCATTTATATATTAATATGTTAGGAATATTATTAAGTGAAAGTGTTGAAGTTATGTATTCAATTATAAAAATAACATATGAAGCAGGTTGTGGAATTTATTACTGGTATTATGAAGAAGAAAATCCTGAAAATAAAAAAATTAAAAATTTAGAAACTCGCATTAAAGAATTGGAAAAAAAAATTAACTAATTTTAGATCAGAGTAAATTTCGCTAAGAAGCCCTTAGAGATGCCCGGGACGGTCTGCCCGGTTGACCACCCGCTCATATTACCCGAGGTGACCCCGGTTACATAGACTGAATTATTTTCGATTGCCAGCCCGGATGCGATACCTGTTGTACCAAGTAAAAACCTAATATTTTCACCGCCGCCCTCCTCGGTTCTCACTAAAAGGATATCCTGCGGCGTGGTCAAGGCGTTCCCATTTAAATCATCAAAAGAATAAGCAGCTGTGTAGATTTGATTAACAAGGGGCGGAGATGTTAAGGCGGTGACCGCCCCCCCTCCTTTTGTGCCAAGTATGTTAGTCCATTGGATGTTGCCATTCCAATCAATTTTCGTTAAAAAGGCATCCCCATTAGTCATCTCGGAATTATCGTTTCCGTCAATATTACCAAATGTACGACCACCTACATAGATGTAGTTGTTCATGATTGTTAGGGCGCGCGCAGATTCCTTCCCACCCGAAGCAATCATTCTAGTCCAATCGATACTCGGGGTGGTGGGGTTGGTGATGACATTAACTTTCATTAAATAGGCATCTCCTTTGTTTCGGTACCCGCCGTCGCCCTCAAGGTGATTTTCTAAGGGACCATTTGTTTCACCAGCTATATAGATTGCTTGATCGTTATCGGTTGTTAAGGCGTACACATGCGTACCTGTTGTACCATCATCACCACCGGTGCCGGCGTTAAGCCCGCGCGCAATTATTTTAGTCCAAACGATGCTCGGGTTTTCGGCGTCGTCGGTGACATTAACTTTCACTACAAAGCCGCGCACCTCGCCCTCGGGTAGGTTCTGCGTGCCGGTACCTAAATCACCTTCAGTGCTACCAGCTACATAGATATTACCATCCGGGCCGATTATTAGGGAGGGCGCCCAATTATTACTATACGGCGAATTAAAAAGCGGGGAGGACGATAGTCCTTTTTCCCACAATTTGTCACCATCTTCATTAAATTTCATTAAAAAGGCCGAGTAGTAGAGCGATGTTGAAGACTGGTTCGCCGGCCCCCTATAACCGGTTACATAGATATTTTTTGACGCATCTATTTTTAAGTCGCTGGCCATGGTTAGGTCATCCAAGGCGCCCGGATCACCAATCATTGTAGTCCAATCTATTTCACCCCCGCCATTTAGTTTCATTAAAAAGGCATCTGATACCCCTCCCTTTTGCTCGCCCTCTAAATTACCATTTGTTAAACCAACTATATAAATTTCCTCATCCTCCCCCATTGCTATGGCGGTGACGGCATTTTCTTCATTTTCGGAATCAAGAGTTCTGAGCCAATTCCTATTTGCGGCAACATCCCCGCGCCCATCGTTGTTGCTGCTGCCGCCGTTGTTGCCGTGGTCGTTGCTGCTGCCGCCGTTGTTGCCGTGGTCGTTGCTGCTGTCGCTGTCGCTGTCGTGCATCGCCTTCTTCGCCTCCTCTATGGCGGCGGCGGAGCCACCGAATGACTGCATGAAGGCGTTTGCATTTTGGGAGGATGACTGGTAGGCAAAACTTGTGGTCGCTAGGTTTGCACCGGCGTCTCCGCTCCCGGTGGAGGTGGACGTGCCCGCCGGCGCACCCGACGGCTGTTTGACGTCCACGGTAAACCTAGTATCGCCGAGCGTGAAGACGCTCGAGTCCGACCCGATCCCCTGAATAATCACCTCTGAATCTACCTCCCTATCCGCGTTGCCTGATGTTCCTTGCCTTGCCTTCTCCGCCTCGTAATATTTGTTGAAAAGAAGTGCGCGCTGCATCGTCCAGTGGGTCTCGTTCTCATATTCGCGATCGTCCGGGTGGGCGTCCTCCCACCCTGTGTTACCTCTGTATGAATCCCAAGATGGAAACATTTCGTCGTTAACAAGATTATTGGCGGCCTCCGCCGCCGCCTCCTCCAGAAGCTGCTCCTGCGCGGCGTTACCCAACGCGCCTTTCTCCTTCGTAATAAATATGCCTTTAATCCGGCCTGAGGATGCGTCCCTTGTGAACTCTGGCTTTTTGATATGCATGAGCTGCTTGGAATATTCCGTTTTGAATGTTTCGTCGTATTCGTCATCGTATGCTTTTTTCAGCGCTGCCGTACGAGCCTCGTCGTAATCATCTTTTTTATCCCATGTGGCGCCGTTTGTTGACTCCCAACTTGATGTTTCCTCGTCTTGTTTTTTCTCCGCCGCCTTTGTGGCCGTGTTTCTCGCACGCGTCCGTGCAGCCTCCAATTGTGCGGAATAAAAGAGTTTTTCGGTTGTTCCGCGTGTTCCTATGGTGTGTGATAATGTAGTGGTTGGTGCCACGCTTAGATTGGAATATGAATCTACAGCGTACTCGGGTGTGCTGGAAGTCGCGGCTGTTACCCCCAAACTTGTTGTGGATCCAACCTTGAAGGAATTGTTTGTCCCTATGTTGTTGTTAAACAGTGCGGTGCCCTGCCCACCGAAAGTTACCCTTCCCGCCGACATTGAGGTAATTTGAAACTGATCTGTCATGGTTTCCCCGACGGTATTGGAGGCGGTGGCGCCTGAGTCTTGGTGGTCAGTAGACGCGTTTAACTCGGGCTTCTCCTCTAATTTAGGTTTAGATAATGTAGATTTTTTTCCTAAACTATTTTTCATATATAATAATAATCCCCTTGCTGAAAAATCGTCTACCCCGGTATTAAATTCTTTTACCTCTTGTGGACTTAAAATAGAACGCTTCAATAACAATAAAAGAATAACCAAAGAGGCCATCTTTATAACAAATTTGTGTGAAAGTAATGCTTTTTTCAAAACAAATTTTATGGAACCAATATCCATTATGAAAATAAAAAATATAATAAAAAACACAAATTTTTTAAAGTATATAAATAATCATCTTTTTTTGAGAGTTTTTGATTTGCTTTTTCTTCTTCTTTTGAGAGTTTTTTTGGAAAGATCTGTTACCTCGTTAAAATTATTTGTCCATGTTAATGATGGTTTATAAAAATATAATAGTTCTTTATTTTCATCTCTAAAAACAACCCAATTTTTTGGCAATTGTCTTTGAATCTCATATAATTCCAAGAAATCCTTTTTTTCTTGTGTCTTCTGAGAAGAACGCAATCTCTTTGCTGTTTCATAATCTTTTTTGTAAGATTTTAAAATAGTATCTTTATCTTTTAAGACAATTTCAAATAATTCGTCAAAATTTTTAGGTTTAAATTTTTCTCTACCAGGACTCCATATCTTTTCCATCTCTCGTTTAAATGCTGAATTTTCCAATGTGTCAGGATTAATATAAAAATTATATATATCTTCAGCTTGTTCAGCCAATTTAATTTTTAAATTTCTTCTTGCCAAAGCGTGTTGAACCCTTTGAACCCTTATACTTTTTTGTTGTTTTTTTTGTTTTGGTCTCTTATCAAATTTTTTTGGCATTATAAGAATACCAAATGGAATACTTGATTTTTTTTTGGTTCCTTTCCAAAAAGTTGTTTTATGAGGTGGTTCATTGTTCATTCCCGAAACCCATTTTCCTTCATATCCTCCACCAACTTGAGATTTTGCATCACTTTCTTGAACCACCTTTCCCAATATTTTTAAAACTTCGTTAAGCCAAGAAGGTTTTTCAGATCTAGTTTTCCACAATTGGACAAAATGCCAAATACGCCCGCGATCTTCGGGGGGAACAATGGTTGTATATCCATTGCGCCAATCCATTTGGATATAGTTCTCTTGTTTAATAACATCACAAAATAGCTCAAGAACCGCCTTCCATGATTTTTCGCCTTCTTTTCCTAAAAATTCTTTTTTAAATATTCCCGGAGCATTTACAATATCTTTGGAAATATAACTTTTTATTTTTTGTTTGTCATCAATTGGCTCGGCATTACCTGCGCGCGTTGTGGGAAATAGCCACCAAATCCAATGACCTTGCTTTACAGATTGAGTTCCATCTAAAATGGCTTTTAATCGCGTTTTCCCTTGATTTCGCCTCCATCCCCACTGACCTGCGTACCCACTTTTTAAGAAGTAGGGGGAATTCCGATGCTTGTCGGGAAGCATTTTTTTCAGTTCAATGTATGCATGATTGAGGTATTTATTTTGACGCCAAATAAGTGCTTTGAATGCAGCTTCATCTTTAGGATTTTTTTTAAAAAGTTGTTCTAATGGATCAAGTTTTTTAGAGGGAGGCTTTTTGGGAGCGACTTTTTTAGAGGGAGGCTTTTTGGGAGCGGCTTTTTTAGGGGCGGTCTTTTTAATTAGTGGTGTATTATTGCTCAAAATTATTTCTCTAAATGGAGTTATTGTAAAAAGACATTGAATTGCAGCGCTCATATAACAGGTGACAATTAAATTTTGTAAATTACAAATATCATATCTTCTATATTCGGATGGCTTTTCCATTTTGTCATTTCTAACATAAAAAAGTTTGTAAGTTTCTTTTCTTACAAGTAAATCTTTTGTAGGATCCTTTTTTAATAATACTCCTGAATGCCCGCGAGGAAATTCGGTGGGTTCTTGTATATCATCAAAATGATACCATTTTCCCATTATATTACAATCAGACACATAATGCCCACTTTTTAAGCTATTTCCTGTATGTCTAAGAATGGCTTTTAAGGTATAATTAGGTTCTGAAGAATCTGTTGTATAATCACTCAAATTTATTGTTTTATTTATTGGAATTATCGTATCTATTTTTTGCAGATCATTGTCAAATCTATTTACAGCAACAGTAATAACTTCAGGTAGTTTATCTATTACAATTTGGGAATTAGCATCCTTCATGTCCCACCCAATGTCCTGAATACCAGCATCAGCTTTAGCCCTATTACAATTTGGACAAAGATATCCATCCCTAACTCGTCTTCCCTCCTTAAAACCATAATCTTTTGCTTTTATTTCTTCTATGGGATAATCACGTTTAAGTATTTCTTCTACGGTAAGAGCTTTTTTTAATTTTGTTCCATCCCAGTTCATTAAAGATAATATAATATCTCCACCCCATGGACGACCTGGTGTATCGGATGGGGTATTGCATTGTTGACATGTTAAAATACGCCTTTGCGAGCCATTAAAAACTCTTGTAATTGTATTTGCTGTTTCAAATTCCAAAGCATCAATACATTGTTTTATCCATTCATCGGCATCTTGTTGTCCATATCCCAAAAATTCCCAACGTTTACGTCTTTGTCCGGGAGGTAAATGCCCAATTCCCGCAGCACCCTTACCCGTTATACTATTTCCTGTCGCACCACCTTCACCGATATGAGATGCTACCGCAATTTTCAATGTTTCCTGAAGCCATTTTTCTTGAAAAGCTTTATTTAAAAGTCTTTTTGCTTCATCTTTTTCTTCTTGATTTCCATCATTTCCACCTTCTCCCCAATCTTTTTTTTCTGAATAATGTTTTAAATTAGGTCCACCCGCGTCATTACCGCGGTCAATACGTCGTTTATTTTTACAAATTGTCATTGCATTCATTAAATTTTTAATTGAATTAAAAACGGGTGTATTTCCAAGTGGTATAAGTCCAACAGCTTTTGGAGGTACCGGAGGTTTTTTTGCCGCAGGTTTTTTTGCCGCAGGTTTTTTTGCCGCAGGTTTTTTTGCCAGAGGATCTTTTGTATTTTTGAAAATAATAAAACTATTTTCACTTATTTTATCCCATATTTTTTTAAATTCGGGAATTTCTATGGACATGTTTTCAGGAATTTCTATGGACATGTTTTCAGGAATTTCTTTTTCAGAAGGAAGTTCTTTGGGGGAAACATTTGGTGATGTTTGCCTTTCCTCCTTTGTTTTTATATAATCTTCTATTATTTCAGCATTTTCTCTTTCTGCATCGTAATCATCTATTTTTAATCTTTGAGGAACATCCGAATGTTTTGGATCAAAATGAACAACAGGATGATCCGCAAAATTAGCAGCTGCTGCGCCATAAGAAGTTTTTAATGGATTTCTTGGTGATGTAAGCCTTTCCTGTTCCTCTATATTATGTTCTTCCTTTGTTTTTGGTATTTTTTTTTTAGGTTTCATATAATCTTCTATTATTTCAGCATTTTCTCTTTCTGCATCGTAATCATATATTTTTAATCTTTGGGGAACACCATAACGTTTTGGATCATAATGAACAATCTGTCTATCCGCAAAATTAGCAGCCGAACTTCCTTCAAAATGATCGTATTCTTGAGGGTAAAGAACTCTTTCTCGCTCTGCTTCATTGCGTTGTTCTTTTGTTCCGGATAGTGCCCCCCCCATTTGATTATCTTGTTGATTACTTTGCTCAATTGCATCAAGTGTGGATATTTTTTTTTTAATACGTGCTCTTGATCCCGGATCTGAGCGCGAAGATTGTTTTTTTTTTCTTATATCATCTATCCTTTTCTGTTCCCTTTTGGCTGCGTCTCTATATACCGTTCGCATTTTTAATTCTTCTTGTTTTTTTTTGAGAAATGGTTTCAAAGGTGGTTTAGTAGGGACTTTTTTAGCATGGACTTTTTTAGTAGGGACTTTTTTAGTAGGGACTTTTTTAGTAGGGACTTTTTTAGTAGGGACTTTTTTAGCAGAAAAAAATTTGTCAATACAATTATATATTATTTTATCCTTTTCCTCTATAACAAGAAAACCGTGTTTGAAACTTTTTTTTTTGATTTTACATAAATTATTATGATTCCCGAGATAATGAAGTTTTCCGTCCATTTTTTTATAAAAAAAGTATTTTGAATAAAGATCTTTTGGAAAAAAAGGAAAACTTTTAGCGGCAGAAACTTGCAAAGGACTTGGTTTTCCCAACCAATTTGTTTTAACAACCATTTTTAATGATGATTTTTTTTTGTTAATATCATCTCCATTTCCATTTCCATCTATACCTTTTATTTTTTTCCCACATGATGGTTTTGGAAAACTTTCACCTATAGCCTTATAAAAAAGTTTCTTATTTTTGGCACAATCTTCTTTCATTTTATTGGCTAGAGAACAATCATTATAAATTTTTAATTTAACAGATATTTCAATTGGAATTGTTTTTTTTCTTTTATTATCATGGTCTTGCGTAAAATCAACTTCAGGAAAAAGTTCATCAATTTTAGGTTTTTTTTTTGTATATTCTTTGATGAGGGCTTTTAAATAATAATCTTTCAACATTTTTTCATATTTTTTTTCAAATGTTTCAGTATTATTTTTGCCACCACCCTTTTTAGAAAACAAAGTTGTTTTTGGATTGAGTTGATAATATTTAGGTTTTGTATCAATTCTAATATGCAACCAATCAATACCACCCCCATGTGTATTAATCCATATTTTTTTGTGTTCTTTTATTTTTTTTTCTGCAATTTCTGCAACTCTTCTCCATAATTCTTTTATTTGATTTGGCGGAGCTTCTTCCTGAAATTCTAATAATGTTCTATAATTTTTATAATATTTACCGTCTTGTTCAACTATTTTACCTCCACGATTTTTAAATTTTGCTTTCATCATAGCATCCAAAGGTACCGGTACAATAAGATGAGCATCTCCACCTAAATTTGGAAAATCAACAATATTGTTTTTTTTTGTATTTTTTTTGATTTTTTGATGCCAATCAAACATTTCTTTGGTCGTCCAAAGATTTTTTATATTTTCACCAAAATCATGAGGTAAAATTTCTTCTCTAAATTTACCAAATTTAGCTTTGTCAGCTTCCATTGCAGTTGTTCGCCATACAAAATTTTTACCTTTATTTTTTTCAGGAATTTTCCAATAATTACCTATTTTCCATTGATTTAATTTATCTCCCCAATATATTTCTTCCTCAGCTTTGGGTTTAGCTTTGGGTTTAGCTTTGGGTTTAGCTTTGGGTTTAGCTTTAGGTTTATCTTTAGGTTTAGGTTTTTTTGTTAAAGCTTTTGCCTCCTTAAAGAGAGGTTCGTATGTTTTTTTATATTTATCTTCAGGAATACCCGTTTCTTTTGAATATTCTTTCAATGTTGGGAACAAAATTTTATTTGCATTTTCAAATTTCAAGATAGCATCTTCAATTTTAAGTTGTGGATTTTCATGTAAAAAATCTTCTAATATAGTTATTATTTTTGCATGGGTTTGAGATTTTTCGGTATCGGTTGACGCCCATTGTTTTATAAGTTTTTCCCTTTCTATTTCATTTCCATATTTAAATGGATTTATATTGCATTTTTTTTTCCAATCGGGATTAAATTTTGGTAATTTTTGAACTTCAAGATTTTGATTTGTTGCAAGTTCATTTTCTATCCAATAATCTTCCTGAATTTTTCCAATCATATTATCTATTTTTTTCCCCCTTTGATGAAGTGTTATTTCCTTTTTTCTAAATTTTCCATTAATATTTTTAAATTGAGGGTCAATATCATCTAATTTTTTATAATATTCTTCTGGTTGAATTACCAAAGTTTTATATTGTCCATTTAAAATTTGAATTTGTGTATTTTTTTCAAATAATATACATTCGTTTCTAAGTGTTTCAATATGACTTTTTCTAAAACGAACATTTGTTTCAAGTCGTTTTTCACATTTTTTAATTTCCGTTTGGAAGATTAAATCAATTTCTGCCAATATTCTTTGTTGTCTAAACAACATATGAGAATTGGTGGGATATACTTCTTTTATAGTTTCTAATTTATCCAATGCTTCTTGTTTTCTATGACTATATATATCATATTTTTTTTTAAAAATATTATCGTAACAAGACAATCTATGTAGGTAAAGATAATTAAATGTTTTTTTAAGTGGAGAACTTTTTTTTTGTCTTTTTAATTGTTTAAAATATATTTCTGCGGTTTTTGCGGTGCTTAATTCTCCGCTTAGTTGTAATATTCGTTGATTATTAATATGTTGTAATTCAATATTTTCAATTATTTTTTCAACAATTTCTTTACGATATTTTCTTTGTTTATCCGTTTCAAATTTTCCGGCGTGATAAAGATCATTAATTTTTTTAATATCTTCATCAACCTTAGCCAATTCATCAAAATAACTGAGTTTTTTTTTTGGATATTTTTTAATAATTTCACAAACTTTTTTCCATTTTAATTTAGATTTTTTGGCTTTTTCGTTGGGATCAGCGTCATTGCAAATTTGCCATTCATAACCTTTATATTCATATTTAATACATGTTTTTGTTTTGTCTTTATTTTTGGGAGGTTTTTGTAATTTCCAAACATAATCGCAAATAATAACGGGTTTTTCGGTATCCCAAACAAATTGTTTACTAATTTTGGACCCTTTTTTAATGGTAGTTTTAATTTTTTTTTCAATTTCTCCATACAATTGTTTTTTTTGTGAATTAAATAATTTAAATTGTTTTTTTTCACATTTTGCAATAAATTTAAACAATTCAACCATTTCTTTTGATTTGAATTCGGGTGGCATTTTTTTATCTTTTTTTTTTTTAACTCCAAAACCTGGAAATGAAAAAATTATTTTTCTAAAATAATCAACATTATTATCAGGAAATTGTTGCTTAAATTTTTTTTGCCATTTTTCATTTTTAAGAAAATTGATTGCTTTCATTTTTTCTGTATACGTTAAATCAAGAACCAATGGTTCTTTTATTGGTACATCAGATGAATTTTTCACACCGGATGGATCTTTTACACCGGATGGATCTTTTACACCATCAATTACCTTAAATGCTTGTTCTCCTTTTATTTTTGTTAAATCAGCATTATCTGGAAAAACAAAAATCTTTAATTTATAAACCATATATTATACTTCTAGAAACAAAATTTTGGGTGGTTACCGCCTTTCAGTTAGGCTTATCGTTGAAAATTTCTGAATTGTTCTTGTCTTTTAGCTTTTTTAAGTATTTGAACAGCGGTATTTATTTCATTTTTGGTAACCTGTCCATCTTTATTCAAATCCAAAGCCGTTTCAAATTGTTGCCATTTTTTAGGTATTATACAATATTTACATTGTTCATTAAATAAATAATTTGTTAAAATATGGAATGATGCCGTAAGAACAATTGAAACATAAATATCTTTTGTAGCGGACCAAGCAACTGTAAATATTAATAATTGTCTGAATATAGAACCTTTAAAGAATTGTTGTTGAGTTTTGCTTAATTGTATATTAGCATATTTAGATCCAATATTTAAAAGTATCATAAGGATCCCTGTGAAATATTTACTATTAGTTATGTTATTTAATTCTTCAATCATAAATAATAGTTAGAAAAAAATTAAAAAGGTCTTTTTACATAACCAAATTTCCCTTCACTAAATACATTTCCTTGTGATGCTAAGGCAATTTTATTATATTCTGCTAATTTTTTAAGATTTCTATCCATTCCGAGGATTGAAAATGATTCTTTAGAAGCTTGCTCCTCTCTTTTT
>Ga0163179_10001493_pt1 | contig 16614 bp, 16 predicted proteins | sample AtlANTMetagenome_FD_109643 | JGI IMG/M metagenome (GOLD analysis project Ga0163179, IMG submission 109643) | Marine eukaryotic phytoplankton communities from the Atlantic Ocean - Atlantic ANT 2 Metagenome | ecosystem: Environmental > Aquatic > Marine > Oceanic | place: North Atlantic Ocean... | reverse complement strand
CAGTTGTTTCTCAACAGATTCACAGGCCTCCATAAGAGTTGAGATCTCGTGCGTATTTGTCTCTGAGAGGAACGGAAACCGCTTAGCAACGGTCTTTAATCCTGCCCCGCCAACTCCGTCCAGGTTGTCGCTCTTATCGCCGCAAATGGCCCTTGCTAGGGCGAAATTGTTAGGATGGATACCAAACGTCTCCACTAACCTATTGGCGTTTATGAACTGATTTTGGACGGGTCTGTATACGACTGTCTTGTCGTTACAGAGTTGATAAAAGTCTTTATCACTTGAAATGATAACCTTTTGTGCCTCTTTGAAATGAGGCATCTGAGCAACGTAACTAATAATATCATCTGCTTCTATCTTCTCGATCATAATTTGGGATACTGGAAGACAATTTAAATAAGTAATTAGCCTTTGTTGTTGCCATACTTTATTTCTAAACTCTTCTTCCTCGGACATAGTTCGGACACTTCTATTCAAGCGAACGGGAGAACGACCTTGCTTATATCCCTTGTGCATAGTCTTTCTTTTTCTGCTTCCATCAGGACCATCCCAACACACAGCAATGTGGTCTGGCTTCATTTCTCTACAATACTTCTGTAGAGATTTAAGAAAACCAAACGCCCCTCCGATGGGTTCACCATTCAAAGCGATTGAAGGGTTGGAGATGTAAGCTCTCAAATAAATGTTGAGGGCATCAATTATTAATACTCTTTTCAAGACCGCCTCCTCTCTGGATAAAGTTTATCAACTTCGCCTAGACATTCGTTCAAAAGCCTTTGATAATATTCTTCGCTCTTGATCTCTGATATTGGAGGGCTCCAAGATAATTTAATCTTCTTCCTTCCTGCTTTAAGAGTTTGACTCTCTTTATAATTGAAGGACACATAGCCATCGTTGCTGATGTCCTTGTTGATAAGTGAAAACTTCATTTTTGGAAAGTATTCTGACAATTCGTTTAAAAATCTTTCTTCCATTAGATGACCTGATACTCCTTTGTTCCACGGTATTTAACGAACCAAGTAGGGATCTTGTCCTTTGGATACCTCATTCTTGGCTTGCTTGCATAGTAGCGACGATATGACTCTACAATATCATCAGACTTGAACTCATTGGGCATAGCCATACGAAGAGGTGTCGGTTCACTGGTTGGAAACTTTGTTGGATCATATAGTTTCACAATCTTATCAAGCACTGCTTCACATTTGTGTTGCTTGTTGAATCTGGAACTATACTCTTTGATCATTGCATCGCAATGCTCTACTAGGTTTACGAAGTTATCAGAACTCTCAGCAGCCCAAAGACACGAGGGGTGCTTGGGATTGAATGAGCGATACGGAGCATCGATGCCTTGCTCGTTTAGAGCAGTTGATAGAATCTGACAAGACTCCAAAATCATCTTGACAACGCGATAGTTGTCTTGTGATCTTGCTGATTGAGCCCAGTCAATGCCTCCGTGCTTATCTTTTTCAATTGCGAATATATTCATAGCTTATAATACTCCAAGGTTTCGTTGTTAGTTGTGTAGTATACTCTTTTTATTCCGACATGTTTAAGTGCTGTTTCGCACATTGGACAGGGCTTACTCATTTTGAATTTACCTTCGCTGCCGACTCTAACAACGTAGATGTCTGCCCCTTGCGTGACAGAGCGATCTAGATTCAATATTGTTGCTAGTTCTGCATGCAAAGTTGAAATGCCTTTGCCCCTGTGCCTGAACCTTTTTCCAAAGGATGAATACGCCCATTTGTTGTGTCCAGCGTTTATGATGTTACCACCTTTAACTAGGACTGCTCCGTGACAGGCTCGTCCAGAATCACTCTGTTGAGCCATCCTCTTGGCCAACGACAGATAGCTGCGCACCTTCTTCGTTATCTTCGTTTTCAATATCATAAAAGTCTGCTGCTTCGCCTTGTCGTTTATCAAATTTAAGGATGACCTCTTCATCCATTATATCCAATACTCTATCACGAAACTTTTCGTTTGTCAACATATTTTTCCATTTTGATGGCTGAAACTTATCCTCTGAGCCATCTTTATATAGAAGCGTATACCACGCTCCACTTTGTTTAAGGTGTTCTGAAGCCTTGATTGCTTCAAACCAACTCTCCTCGTCTTGAACACCGATTTGCTCCCCCCATAGAATTTTAAAACTTGCTTGTCTGCCTTGGGTGCCAAAGCGACTCTTCTTGAGAGTTGCCTTGACTTCTGACCCCACCCTAAACCCTCTTTCATCGAGGACATAGCTGGCCTTTGATTTTCTTCCTGTGAGCCAAATACGGAGAGAGTACGCATAGATCATGGCTTTACCACCAGGTGTCATATAAGGCTCGACCATCGCCTCAGAGGGGCTTCTAGTGATGTTTGTTTTAAGTTGATTAAGAACAAGGAATGTGGACTGACTGTTCGCAATCGGAACAGTTAGTTTGGACATCCCCTTGGCGAGTATTCTGGCTTTTACAGCCATTGAAGAGAGGGGGTTGAAATCGCCTTCAACATCACTAACGGATGGGGTCAGAGCAAGACTATCCCAAATAAAGAGCATACGATTTTCATTATTGGCGAGAAGATCCTCAATCGTCTCAAGCACGAACTCTACGCTCTGAGCCTGAATATAAAGCAAGTTTTCTAGGTCGCATCCGGTTCTTTCCAAGAACGTTGGGTCAATCGCTGATTCTGAATCAAAATAGATTACATCCATACCCATCTTCTGGGCATTCGCAGCAACCTGAGCAGCCATATAAGACTTACCAGTTGCCTCTAAACCAGCGATTTCAACAACCTTCCCTACTGGAATACCGGTTAGCTTTCCACGACAAACAATAGAGTCCAGCCAGCGGGATCCGGTTGGAATCCAATCCTTCACCTCTGTTGGGTTATTATTAGTCAAATCGTGTGCAACAGACATCCCCGCCTTTTTATTGATAAGGCTACGCATATCTGACATAGAAAGTTTACCTGCTTTGTTTTTTGATCTTCTCGCCATAATTAAATCCTTTTACTCCTTTTCTGGGACTTGTTGTGTTTGTGGAGATGACTCCCCATCAACATTCTCTTCCGGTGTCACAACTACACTCGGAGTAGTAACAATTGGCTCCTCTTCCTTAGTGACTTCAGTCAACTTTGGAGCCTTCGCTTCAATTGAAGGTTCTTGTGCAACTGTAACCTGATTTGTATTAGATTCAGTTGTCTCTGTAGTGTTGTTAGTTGTCGTGGTTGTTGTGGTCCCAGTACAGGCACCAATAAACAACGTCAACATAATAGTAGCAAATAATCTCATTTTATCCTCCTTTAACATTCCACCGTAGTGGTTCCGAGATCTGTAGTAACTTCTGCCTTCCATCCAGAAACAGAGTCTGGACTAGCATTAAGTACTTGTTCAACTGTTGTGCCTACTTTCGCATGCACATTCATAAAACCACGCTTGTGATCGTAGTTTTCTGTCCACTTCTCAAACCATTCATAGTCAGAGTTAGTTTCCTTGATGACCTCCTCAACGAAATCTGTGAAGCCGCTACCATCGCGAGGATAATCCTCTAGAAGATCCTGACTTCTCATTTCTTCAAGGACATCATTATCTTTAAAACTTGGATCAGTTACGAGTTGCGCCAGATGCTTAGCAACTCCTGTGTTCTCGTATACCTCTTCTTCATAACCACCCCAGGCATGAGTCACATCTTCTCCATCTTCAAAGATAAGGTTTACTTTTGTATCTGCTGCTAAGTCTGATTGTCTAAGTTTATCTTGAATACTCATTATTCTCCTCCTTCTTGAATGTTTACGAGTTCAATTTCAAAGTTTAGTGTCTTTCCAGCCAATGGATGGTTGAAATCTAGAATGATGCTATCATCATTAACTGAGTTAATCTTGGCCACAACTGGTCTACCATCTGGGCTTACTCCCTGCACCATGTTGCCTACAACTGGTTCGAAACTATCTGGAAAGGAATTGAGAGAAACTGTATCATATGCCTCTGGATTCACATCCCCATATGCCTCCTCTGGTGGTAGCGTAATATTCTTCACTTCACCAAGTTTCATTCCCGTCAAAGCATTGTCAAAGCCAGTAATCAACTGCCCTGAGCCAACTTCAACAGAAATAGTCTCATTTCTAGTACGAGAGCTATCGAATTCAGTACCATCCTCTAGAGTACCTACATAGTGTAGTTCTACTGTTTGCCCACTAGTGACTTTCTTATTCTTTGTTTTTTTAGCCATTTATAATTTTATCCTTTTTTTATTATTAGAATTGAGACACCTGTAGCCCCGTGCCTCCCTGCGGGTGAGAGAGAACTTACGATAGAAGCTCGCTAAAAGCTTTATCTACTGAGTCTCCAGTCTCAGCGTTGTACTTCTCGACATTACCAGAAGAATCCTCATCAACATTACCTGATAAATACTCATCAAGGATTGTCTCTACATCTCCTGGGCTTTTCCGCTCAAAGAGGTCGTCAAAGTTTGGAACCGTGTCCAACCACTCAGCGCTCTTCGTCTCATCATCACATAATGGAGAAGGACGACGGCGAGGAGTAATCTCCGTCTGAGGGAAAGAAGCACCTGCTGGCTTTCCATAACGAATCACAAGATCTGTTCCTGTTTCGGAATCTGTGATATCGCCATATTCAGGATTAAGAACAAGATTAAGAAGCTTCTCATAAGCCATCTTGCCGAACCCCCATACACGCACTCCCTTATCTTCCTCTCCGCGAACTACTACCGGAGCGAAGAAACGTTGACGAGCAGACAAAGACTTTGCCATCTTAATACTGTCCTCCGTGCCCTCTTTGTAGAGTTTACGAACGAAAGAATCAAGAGCATCCTCTTCTCCAAAGTTCTTCTTTGGACTTAGAAAACCTGGATTGTTTCCGACATTATAGTGGAACCAATAATCCTTGAACGGATCACCATCAGATGTAGGGACGATGCGAATCGTTGTCTCTCCATCTTGTGGTTTCCAGAACATTTCTCGGTTGCCACCGTTTTTGTTTTCTAGCGCCTGCCGTCGCGTGCGCATTTTTTCCATATCAATACCCATTAATTAACTCCTTTGTTTAAGTAAAGTCAGAATGACTAATCTCTCATTCTGCTGTATCCATCATAACACAATGAATTCTGTTTGTCAAGCGTTTTTTTTCACTTTTTTTGACGTTGAATTTCTGATGAGTGGGCAATCGTGTAAACGTAGTCTTGCTCGTAATTTGTTGCAAATATACCGTAGCTTGTTTCTGTATCGCCTTTGATTTGCTCTCTCACCTTTTTCAAAATGTCTCCATCAGTTTCTAACTTTTCTCTGTTGATAGCATAATAATAGCGCACTTCACCAACATTGTCAAGTAAATAAAATAAATTATTTTCATTATTTTTTGTATCATAAAAGCCAATCGTTGATATTCTTCGACCAACCATCGGTTTAGAGAAAGTATCAACAACTGAGCCGATATGATTATAAACATTAACCATATGAAGCGTTGATACAATCATATTGTTGAGTTTATCGTAATAACCTATCACAGGCACATTACCTAAAGTTTTCTCAACTTTCGAGTTATCAACTAGGTACATTCTTTCAAAGACTCCAGATCTCGTATATTCCTGCAGGATATTGAACACAACCCATTCTTGATTTTTCTTTGTTATACTTATAGATTCCAGATCCGGCCTAACATACAATATGTTAATATTGCAGTGTTTAACACGTTCTAAAATTGACAAGGCTGCGCCAGAGATGTTCCCAGATCCTCCTAAAACAAACAATATGTCTCCTGACAATCCTTTGAAAAAGTTGGTCATGTCTGGGCATTTTTCTTCGTATCTTTCAACGCTATCTTGCCATGGCATATTGTATATGCCCTCTTGTCTTAATCCATCTAGTTCGCAATCTATCTTATATATTTTATATTGACTATACTTAGCGAACTCGTCTGCTATGTTGCAGCCTGCTGATCCCAATCCTATAACGGTATCCATTAAAACAACTCCTTTAAGTTTCCAAAATCTTTCCCGGTGTTTACGCTAGTTTTAAACTTGCCAAATCTTGTATTTGAAAACTCTTCTATAATATCCTTCATTAAATGCTTATCGTCTGCGTGCAAATCAATAACTATACTGTCATGCACACAAAAGGCAATGTTTGACTTCTTATCTTTTAGTATATCATATATTTTGATCATTTTTTGCAGAATAAGATCTGCACAAGTGCTTTGAATGATATAATTTAGTGCGTGATGCTCATCTGCTGGTATCTCTCTATTGAAACAAGTCTTTACAGTCTCGCCGTCCCAATATTCCTTCAGAACCTTGTCCTTGTCATACATCTTCCTTAGCATGCTTTCATTTGGGTGCTTTTTTGAGTTATAAAGCCAAGCAAAGATAGAATTTTTGATTTGTTGTCTCGATAAAACCTTATCTCCTGATAAATATCTTCTATTCCATTCGTGGATGTCCATTTGTGGCTGTTTTTTGTCCGATAGGGCCATTAGAGTTCTTAGTTCTGCTCCGTTATAATCTAGTTCTACAAATAAATCATTATTGGGCTTTATAATCGAGCGATAAGCCTTTGGGAATGTTAAAATTGGAAAACTATATTTCCTCGTTGTCAGTCTTCCTGTCTTTGTTCCAAAAATATCATATCTGATGTAAGGTTCAAGTCTCTCAACCTTCTTTCTCCATTGTCTTGCTTTATATTCAGCAAGATGAGGTTTGAATTGGTCGATATCAATGTTAAGTTTCTGCTGATTTATATCCTCAACTACCTTTGTCAACAATGTCAAGAATCTCAAATTTTTGGGCGGCAAAAAATTTTCAAAAACGTGTTTCGTAATCCTGTTTTTAATTTCGCAGAATTCAAGCAAGAATTTCTCTGGAACTAGATCATAAAAACAGTTGTCATCCAGAGACACCTTTGATATAAAAAGAGATCTCATATATGATTTTAACTTTTGATTAATCTTATCCCAATCGTCTCTTAGATGATCGGGACAAACAGTATCAAGAGACCTGCCAGCACATTGCAGATAGCCATATCTAACTTCTCGATCTGAGAGAAAAGATGCATAACTCCACGTTTCACTAATTCCTTCAGGAAGTTCATCATTGAAGTAAAGATTTCCGTCATAATATACTCCTACACACTCGTGTTTATTATCTAGTGTCTGAAATAACAATAGTTATCCTTTAATTTCCAGCGTAATCTACGCCTCCAACTCCAATTTGTTGACTTGTTGGCTCCATACTATCAGATATTCCTTCGCTTGTCAAGTTGAAAAAACTTTCAATAGCAAAAGAATCGGCTGGCTGTCCTTTTTTAGGAAAACCCTTTATGGATTCATTGAGATATTTTAATGCTTGGATGTTCGATAGTTCCTGCCGATCAACATGAAGAATGTTTTTCTTCTTGTCAACGTGTTTTAATACTTTCAACGATTGTTTGATCACATTGTCTGAATGAGCAGCGGAGAATGTCTCTCCTTCTTCCTTTAATCTCAAATTATGATATATTTGAAACCATTGTCGATTACTTTGCGTTATGTTTGATATATTTATAGGCTTCCTTACCACAACTCTACTAGATGTGGGAATATATAAATTTGATATTTTCGCAGGCTTTTCTTTATTTGGACAAGGAGCCGCCTTAGTTATCAAGACTTTTGGAAAGTCACTTACATATTGGTTATAGAACTGAACTGTCAGACTCGCTAAATTGTTGATGTCTTGAGTGTAAGCCTTTGTATAGAAACTATCGAAAAAATGACCGACATTGAAAGGGAACATAGAATAAACATCTTTACCTTTTTTGCCGGTTAGTTCCAATTTTTCAGGTTGAGTTTGCTGTGGTAATGTTTGCTCAAATTGTTCCCAGCATTTAGGGTCAAGATTAGCAGTCATCATTGGATCAAACCTTTGTTGAGCGCCGAGTGTTGGATCAAGATTTCCCCTGAGCCAATATCTTTGCATTTGTGGAGATGATATGTTTGCCACCAGTCTCCAAGGAGCATTATGATCAACGTAGAATCCATATTTTTTGGCTAATTGATGAAAGTATGTAAAATTTGGATCATCAATATATTTGGCCTTTACATCGTCGTCATCATGATCCTCATAGGCTATCTCTATAACTAAACCACTTGTCAATATTGTATTGTAGCCAGATTTTACAACTGCTGTTTTAGTTATCGGCAGGCTCCTAGCATACGTATTAGTAAATTTAACAAAATGTCTTAGAAAATCTGAGTAGCCTTCTATCTCTTGGTCTCGAGATGTTTTTCTTAGATACTCTTTCATAAAGATATCAAACACACCTTCTATATAAGTTGAATAAAGAGATTCAAATGAAATGTAAGCCTTTTTAGCAGTAAAATTTCTAATCAAACTGTTGCTTTCTATTCCAGCATAACTGTTTGGTCCACTGAGTGATGAAATCCTATCAACTCTAGCCTTAAAGTCGTTGAAAGCGTCGGCAACAAAATTGAAGGCAAACAAACTTGTTCCAACTAATTGTTTTCTTCTTGAATAGTGAAGGGAGTCTGGTGCATATCTAGCATCTCCTATCTGATCTACTCTTCCATATAAAGTTTTAGTATACCAAAGATCGATGGGTGACGGATCATAAAACTCCTCCATGAATTCTATACCAAGAGGATCACCTTCAAATTCTTTATAATTCTTTCTGTCTTCAAATTTCTTAATGATACTCATCTTCCTACAAGTCTCCTGGAGTTGTTGTCAGTTTCTCATCAATATTTTTGGGGGCTTTCGTCTCTCTGCCAAAATTTTCCCACTTGCATGTAGCGTTAGTGTTCCAATCAAGTCTGCCACTACCAGGCATAATATTTATTTGGTTGGTGACTTTTGTTATCAAAAAATATCCTCCCAAGCCAAGAGCCATGGCTCTAGAGCCTTCTTGCGAAGGGTCTCCAAACCAAGATAATGGAAATCTTATATATATATGCCTACCCGGTCTTATCAATGTGTTTCCATACATCCCAAAATCACAGTGATAAGGCTCACTAAGATGCTTGTTGGCTTTTAAGTAGCCATCTTCCTCCACTTTAGCCTCCATGAAGAAAGGTTGATCCACTTTATTAAATTGAATAGAAGTTATGGTTGAGTTCTCTTCTCCTATTATAATATGATATATTCCCTTTTTATTATCATCTTTCTTTTTCCCATTCATGAATCCAGAATCTTGAGAAGAGTCGTATATAAACATAATCTGTTCTTCACCTTTAGTAATGTTATCAGAGACATTTATATCAGAAATTTTGTCCGCAACTTTATTTTTAGAAACAGCATAATAGGACCTGTCGTTTATGGCCTCTCTGTTTTGGAACAACTCTATGGACTTGCTGGCTGGCAAAGCAAAAAAATCAATAGCAGGCCTGAGTTTTACCATGGGCTGGCCTGGGACTTTGTTTTTATTTGTCAACGCCTGTTGAACTACTTGAACTAAGATATCTCTGAGGAATGCTTTAAAATAATACTTTTGTTTTGCCCTTCTAACCACAAAGGTTTTCCAGAATTCTTGCCACATTTCAAAAGATATTGGTATCTTTGCTAAATTTATACTCACTCTTCTTTGTGTCTGCGGGTGGATAAAGTCTACATCCCCCATGATCACTTTTAGAACACCATCTTTGTTTTTAGCGGTCCAAAATTCTAAATCTAACTCTTTACTGATTTTTTCGTTAGTAATAACATCCATTACAACATCGACCAAATCTCCAAAATAGAACCAGTAAAGAATATGCTTTTGTCTATTTCCTTTTTTTGCTGAATTTTTACCTGGATCGAACAAACTTTTAACATACTTGGCTTGCTCTCTTTCGTCAACACCTTTTTCTCTATCACGCTCGACCTTTGCAATGCCTTTTTTCACTTTTTTAAGTCTTCTACCAATAAAATCTTTACTACTTTTAACAATCTTGAGACCACTTTTAAGAACTTCTGACTCAAAAAGATCTCTAGATTCTAATAAAGAATTTCTTCTTTCTTCAAAATCCTCTAGTTTCTTTCTAGCCTCCTCATCACCATCCCTAGCCTTTCTCTTTAATATTTTCACTGAGGCTTCGGTCAGTTCTCCTTTGTCGCGACGGAAGTCATCATTCTTGCAAGCCCATTGAACATATTTTTTCTTATCAATTGGAATATTATATATCTTATCACCCTCGTCAAGTTTTCTCAATATTCTACTATAAGCATCCAAAAGTGATTTAAAAGATTTTTCAGAGGCCAAATCTTTTACACCATCATTAAATTCTTTTAACTTGTTAATGTTGTTTAAATATCTGGTTGTTGCTTGAATAACCGCCGGATCGCCTGAAAATGATGGCAGTTGTGGTGGACCTTCGGTTGCTAAAGCGTTTTGTGCTATTTCATTTTGTATATTCCCCAAAACCATAGTAGCAGCATCGCCGCTATTAATTGACTTGCTATTAATATCGATGCCTCGGTATTCTCCGCTAGTTTTTAAATTCTCAGGATCTTTCAAGGCAGCAATAATACTTTCCGTCACACTAGGATCAACATGTTTAAGTTGTCCTATATTAGCCAATGCTTCTGTAATGCTGTCTTCAATTTTTCTTCTCTCTTGCTCCTGCTCAGGAGTATCTTCTCTGATTAAAATGTTTGATGGCTGAGCCAAAAAAGCATGCTCAACAGAACCATTGTATTCAATGTCAAGTTCAAAAGATATGTCTGATGTATCGAAATTAGGAACAAAAGTGTGCTTTTTTAACGTTAGAAAGAATACTATTCTGCTCGCACTAAGAGCGTCCAAAAACTCTTGAGTTTTTCTTCTAGCAGTGATTCCATCAAAACCTATTGAAGAATATGCTTCGGCTAATCTACTCCTGCTTATTGGAGTGTAACCAATATCAACTTTAATTCTATGATTTTTTTGATCATATTGCAAGTGACTGCTTCTTTTATCACCTCCCTTGGGAGGATTTGGATCAATCCTTGCCTTGCCTAGTGGTCGAGAGATTAAATCTGAAAAAGAAACTTGCCCAGTTTTTCTGTCTCCATACTTCTTAAACAAAGCATCGGGAGATTCAAAGTAAAGTTTTAAATTACAATTAATGAAATAGTCTATGTCTCCTGGATGAGTACCCAAGTAATCATATGAAAAAGATCTAAGACCAACTGCTGAACCTTGCCTAGAACTGGTTATGTCTTTAAAATTATCAAAATTGCTAAAAGGCAGTTCAACTTGTTTATAATTTTTACCCATACCTTGAACTATGAACAATCTCAAATACGGTTTTAAATCAGCGATAATAGATTTAGGCACTTGTTCTATTAAAGATTGTCCACCATTAACACCTGTTAATTTACTTAAGTATATATTGGAGGTTTCAGCAGACGGATCAGTTAAGGCAAAATTCTTAAAATCTTGTTTTATCTCTCTACCCTTCAAGGAAACAAAATGCTCAACAAACTCTGTCAGAAGAGACTGATCAGAATACGCTGGGATTCTTTTCTTACCTTGTATTGGCTGTTTTTCTGTGCCTTTTTGATCTGGACCTGCCATTTTACATTCTCACTTAATAAAATATTTCCAAAACTTTATCCAAAGGAAGCGGGATGTTTAATACATCTCCAAGTTTTACATCGGATTCAAGAGGTGTTTGGTTGTACCATGAAATTACCCACCAATATTTAGGGTCATCATAATACTTGTCAGCGAGTTTATAAAACCTATCGCCAGTAACCCATATGTGCTGAGAAACTATTAGATCCTTTCTTTGTTCTATCGTAGGATATTTAAATTTTGGTGTCATGTAATGATTTACAAAGTTCAAATTTCTATCTTTGATTATCTCCTCATACATGGAGTTGTTGTTTGTAACAATTTTTCTATTTGAATATCTATCGCTCATTTATTAAAAATCTCACCTGCTTTGGCTTCGGCGTCGTCGCGTGCCGCCTGAGTTTTTGATGGAAGACTTATATTGCCTCTAGTGGCAACGGTGTCTGTTTCAACTCCATATGGAAACTTTGTCTTATCTCCTGAAACAGAATTGACATTAAACTTAATCTCTCCTGACTCGTCTCTAATCCAAGCGGGGCTTTTTTCGTAAACAGGATAGAATGTAAACGACAGATTTATAGCCTGTGGATAGACCATGTTTTCTTGCCCTTGTTCGGATCTCCTAATTGATCTTCCAGCATTTGTGGCGTTGTCTTTCAAAGATGGGGCGTGTAAGAAACCGGTCTGCTCCATATCAAATCTATAAAGAAAGTTGGCAATATATCCTAATTGACCTGCGGTTTCTGCTGGTCCAAAATCTGTACCGGGGGCTCCGATTAAATTTTGAAGCCTAACCTTAAATAGAGGAGATCCGCCGGCCTTTGTAATCATCATTCCATCTTTTGTTTTTTCTTGCTCTGCGTAAAGCATGTTTGTCAACATAGAAACTCTTCCCATATTCTGCTTGGCCTCTGAAATACCCGATGCTACCGCTTTCCAAGATACTGAAATTTCTCTGGTAGTATTCATCCATTTTCTAATTGGTTGAGTTTGCATTACGAAGTATTGCTCATCATAACTTGAATTAAACGTATCTGAAAACTCTTCCAACATAGCCTTAAACTTTACACTTTCTCCAGAGTTAACATGGAATATATCAATATAAAATCCCTTGTTTGCTATGAAATCTGTTGGGTCTGATTGTAAATCTGATTTAAATAATTTTGACATTATGCCGGTCTCTCCACTGCTCTTTGTCTCATATGATCAACTACAACATTATGAATTTGTTTACCATCTAAGTTCAATTGTACAACCGTGTTTGTTCCGGCTCCAAGAGACGCTAGAGCCTGCGAAACACCCTCTTTAACGGCTGCGGCGATTGCAGAGGCGTCTGTGAGGCTTGAGGGCCTTGTGGAGGGATCTAGGCCGGCTGCAGCGACTTGCCTTGCAGGAATAATATACTCACCTTTGTGAACTTTATAGTTGCCTGTCTCTTGTATGTATCCGCCGTCCGCTTTTATCCCTTGAAGCGAAGCACCTCTTGAGGTGGCGGTTCCCGATGCATCGGAACTAAAGAGACTTTGAAAAAATCCAACCTTTGACGCCTGCGCTGCTTCGGGAGCACTTTGGAAACTCGTAACTACGTCTGACAATCTTAGCGCTTTGGTGAGAACAGGTTCAAGTTTTGTTTGAATGTCGCTTATTATTCCTGGTAATTCCAAAAACATATCTTTTAATCCAATTCCAAATGACTCAAGTTTGGGGAAAACTACCTGTCTAAATTCTTCAACCTTTATAAGAATTTCATCTAGCACGCCTTTAACATCCCTGAACACTGGGACCATACCCGTGAACATTTGTTTTATTTCCTCTCCTGCTGTGGTAGCCCTTTTAGCAGTTTCTTTGATTGTCTCTCCTTGATCTATTTCTTGCCCTGCTTTTGCTGCTGCTTCCGCTACTTCTTCTGATGCAGTGCCAAACAACTCTTGGGACTTTGCCAAATTATTAACACCCGCTGCTGCATCGAAGGCCTTCTTCTCATACCTACTCATTGAATCAAAAGATTTACCTGAAAGTTCCAAAGCATTTCTCATTGCCGCAATTCTCTCTTCTTCAGACATATAAACCATATCAATGCTGTTTAAGAATGGTCCACCTAAAATACTATTTAATTTACCGACTGCTTCGGCTGATTGATCAAAAGTATCAAACTGGCCAGCGATACTTAAGAGGTCTGATACATTTAAACCAGTAGCCTCTGCTTGTGCGGCGAGGCCCTTAAATACATTTACCATATTTTTTCCGTGAGCGGCGAGGGTTGGAGCGGCTGCAGACATATCTAGGAGAAGTCTATTAACACTTATGCCCACTGTTTGTCCAAAAGTTCTGAGTTCCGTGGTCGTGTCTATAAGTTCTTTACCTTGCAACCCCATAGTTTTGTTTAGCAACTGAAATGTTTCGGAAGTTATTTTACTATCAACACCTGCTTGTTGCATTTGAGCGGCGAAGGCTCCAAATTCTGTTCTGAGGGCTGGACTAGCCCTCCTAAATTCTACTGTATTTTCATATAAAGATATGATCGCTCCTGCTGCCTCGTCTGAAGCCACACCCATGCTTCTAAGAACATCGAAGGTTGCTCCAGCAGATTCAGCGAAGGCCTCTGAACCTTGAGTAGCCTGAACAAATCTAGACTGCATTGTATCTAAACCTAATATTGACTCTTCGATTGTTTTAACAATAAATCCGATACCCCCGCCGATGGCATCCCCCATGCTTTCTGCGGCCATACCCATTCTACTCATACCCTCTCGACCTTGTGCGAGATTTTTGGTCCAATTAGCCGCCCAATTCATGGCTCCGCCAGTCATTGTTTCGCCAAACTTTGCGCCTAAACCAGTTGCTCTCTTTAAGTTGTCTACAAATCCATCAGAGTACTCTTGTTGGAGTTTCATTTTCCTGCTGATATCTTCTTCTTGTTTTTTACGTTTCGCAAGGTGCTTAGCAGCCTTCTCCCCTTGCTTGTTAGATTCCTTCTGAAGAGCCAACTTTGCCTTAGCCTGTTTAACTTCCTCTTCGGAAAGTTTACCTAGTTTAATGGCATCTTTAAGTTCTTTCTCATTAGCCTTTATTTCATTTTTCTGTAGTTTTTCTTCTTTCTCAGCAAACTCTAAAGCATCAGCCAATTCTTTATTTTGAAGAGATAATAATTTCATCTTCCTTTCTAGAAGACTTACCTCCTCTTTCATTCCTTTAGATACTGAGTCTTGTTTTTTAACAGTCTCTTCTAGAGATCTATTATATTCCTCTAGTAGTCTATTTAGCCTTTTCTGTTCTTCTTCGGTAGCCAATACTTAAGATTCCTGTATGCTCTATAATTAGTTGACTATTTCTTTTTATGGGCATTTTCAATATGCTCTTTTTCAGCGTTCATTTGCTTGCTCAATTTTTGAACAAACCAAAGCCTAATTTTAACAGGCAAATTGTATGCCTCTGTGAAACTCCAGCCACCATGATATTTAAGAAAGAAGAACTGTTCATACACGTTCTCTATATATTTATCATCCAGGCCAAAAAAAGTTTGCCGCAAGCGGCACGTTCACCTCGTTCGTTGAGCCACACTCTGGACATACAATTGTGTGGGTTAGATTTATATCAGGAGATACATTTGAATAGACACTTCTAATATGTCTGGCGTCCATGGCTGGCATATTGTCTACCAGCATGTTTAATTTTGATTGTTCCGTCTCACCTTCGGCTGAAACAATAACGGCTCTCAACTGATCCGATAATCTAGATTGAGGAAGGTTGAGTTTCTTTTTTCTTTCTGAAAGTTCTGTAAGTTTCTTTTCGTCAGCAGATGTCAATAATTTAATTTCTACATTGACTTTTGAACGCGGGAGTTGGAACATGAACGTGTTTTTGCTTGTTAATTGAACATTATATTCTTCTGGATTTCCATGATTTAGTTCGGTAACTTCTACTAAGTCAAACTCGTGACTAAAAGATGCATTACAACTAGGACACGTAACATTAGTATCATAATCGGAACCATAACCCGTAATTCTTGCTGCAACAATTAGCGCATTCTTATCTCCCAAAAGGAGGCTTTCTGGTGTTACCGCTTTATCAACAATGACATTTTGTAGAAGTCTATCTAATGCTAAACCCTTTTTCAACAAGGATTGAGAAGTTAAAATATCTTCATCCTTCGCAGTCATATATCTTATCTCGACTGTCTCTTGATTGTGTAGAGGGTGCCCCTCTGGATAGTATCGTCCTCTTGATGGAAGTTCAACAAACTCTGTTGGTGTCGCAAAGGAGAAACCGGTTCCAGAGTTCACAACCTCCTGTTCTAATGTTGAATCGCTAGATGCTGATGATCCAAGACGATCTTCATTATTTCTGACTGACATATTTACCTCGTTAAAATTATATTATACTAACTTTTTAACTAAATGTTAACCTTGTCCAGTGTCAAAAGTCGCATAGTCATAACGAATGGTTAGATTAATTTCTACGAAGGCATCGCTTTCATAGTCGAGAGTACCGAATTCAATGTTTGTGATCCATGGGTTCCAAAGTTGGAATTGGTCAACAACTGTGTTGCCATCTGCAGAAAGTTGTTGAAGTGTTACAATGTTTCCTAATGCTCTAACACTAAGATCCTTTGTTACAGTACTAACTGGCTGGGACTCTGGGATATTGTATCCGCCGCTTGTGAGCGCTTCATATACCTTTTGAGAAACATCTGGATTAACAGGGTCTACAAGAGTAAAACTCGTTGTTCCCCACTCTACCATTCCTGGATAATAAAATTTATGACCAAAAAAGTTGTGAACTGTTTCGGTGACTGTTACGGTTGGTTTTGCAACGCTTTTCACTACGAATGTAGGAATTCCGATTGTGCCCTGTGTTGAGCCTGGGATAGGTTCGCCGCCGACATACAACAGCCATCTATGCTGCCTTTTCGGTTCTAAACTCGAATCACTCCAAAACTTGTTTGCTGCCATTTTATTATTATCTCCTCAATATTAAATAGTAAATGTTCTAAAAACTTTCTGATTAATCCTCAAAAGATGCTCCGGAATCTGTGATAATGAAATCAAGAGCGATGAATTCAATGGCCCTAGCAGGCTTGATGAAAATCTT
>Ga0163179_10001492_pt1 | contig 16616 bp, 12 predicted proteins | sample AtlANTMetagenome_FD_109643 | JGI IMG/M metagenome (GOLD analysis project Ga0163179, IMG submission 109643) | Marine eukaryotic phytoplankton communities from the Atlantic Ocean - Atlantic ANT 2 Metagenome | ecosystem: Environmental > Aquatic > Marine > Oceanic | place: North Atlantic Ocean... | reverse complement strand
CAACTTCACCCTCAACCAAATTACTTGTTGTTGGTATGGTTGAGTGAGTATGTGACCTTTTTAGTTTTACATCAATAGCCATCAGGCATATCTCCTATATGACTATTTAGAATGTTCCACCATCAAGGGAACTAGTAAACCCAAGAGTATCACTACCACCAGTATATAATAAAACTTTATCATCAGTATTACTTGCACCACCATCTAATGCAGTTATAGTATCTGCTGTATTCGCAACCAAAAGAGAACCTTTTGCAATTGTGGTTAATCCTGTACCACCATGATCTACTGTTAACGAATTAGTTACTGTATCAGTTGCTAAATCAACTGAACTGGCTGCCATCATTGCATCTGTAACACCACCAGGCGCAATACTAAGACCAGCACCACCAGCAGCAAGTCCACTACCACTAGGCAATAGAACTGAAAGTGTTGTTCCAGATTGTTGTAAACCATTACCAGCTGAAATATTACCAGCACCAGAAAATTGTGTAAATACTAATGAAGTTGATCCTATAGTAATTGTTCCATTATTTGTCAAAACAAAACCTTGATCACCATTAGTTCCTTCTTCTACAAAAACAAATGCACCAGCAGTAATACCAGCGTTAGAATCAAAGTCAGTTGCTCTTGTTGGAGCACCACTTGCGTTTACTGTGTACACACCATTTTCTGTTCCAGTTGATTGTTCTTTTATAAGTATTCTATCTCCAGTTGCAACTGTTACACCACCAACTGTTTGTCCATTTGCATATGCAGTAGATAAAGTTGCATTTGCAGTTGAAGCAGCTCTTACAGAACCTTTAACATCTAAACCTTGAATTAACCCATCAACATAACCTTTGTTAGTTGCATGATGAGCTGCAGTAGGATTAGCAACATTTATAATTTTGTTATTAACTGCATCTATGTCAGTAGCTGGGTTTAGTTTTAAAACACCAGATGAAGTTGATATTGTTTGATCATCTGCACTACCTATTAAAACATTATCTACAGTTAAAGCTGTTAATGTTCCTATAGTACCAGCAACATTTATTAGGTTTCCTGTAGTAATTACTGTACCAGCTGTAGTTGGTAATGAAATATCAATATTACTACTAACATTTCCACCTTTTAAAGTTGTTGCATGACTACTATCGTTATCATCAAAGACAATATTACCTGGCGTTGAATTATCAGCACCTCTTACTTTAATAGTGTCAACTTTACTATTTGTGTCAGTAACTATTGCTGATGATCCAGTTAATGTTCCAATTGTATGATCCAACATATCTGTAAAATATTGACCACCAATAACATTTTGACTTGATCCATCACCTATGAATAATCTTTTTCCATTGTTTATTTGTGTTCCAGCTCCATGTGTATACGCTAATTCACCATCTGCAAGTGATGATGGTGCTGTAGAAGCTGTAGATTTTTTTATCTGTAGTGTAATTGCCATTTTTTATATCCTCTCTAAAAACTTCCAGAATTTAACGTAATGTCCGCTGTTGTATCTAGTTCATTTCGTGCTGTCCATTTCTGTGTAGTTGAATTGTACTGTAATATTGCACCATTTTGTAATCCTACACTTGTAACATCAACATTACTAATGTCATTCAAACTAATGGTAGCAGCTGCAGCTGGGCCACCAGATGGGCCTTGAGGGCCTGGAACTGTAACACGAATTACTTGTGGTTGATTTGTAACGATTGCCATTTTTAACTCCTATTATGCCCTTGATACACTTGGATTGACAGTTGCAATCCCTTCTACTAATCTTGTTTTTGTTCCACCACCAGGCAGTGACAAATTAACATCATAAACATATTTACCAGATTCAAGTGCAGATGTCTGTGCATCAGTTAACGAAATTGTTACTTGTCCATTTGTTGTTGGTGTTTCAAATACTACATTAAAAGGCACTGAAGTTATTGACTCATACGTTTTTCGCAATTGAGCAATTCCAGTATATCCTGTTATATCTAAAGCTGCTCCATTACTATCTGCAACACTTATTGTTGTAGTGAATGTCGTACCTTGATCTATAAATATATTTGATATTGTTGCCATAAAACAAAAAGACTCCTTCTTCGTCTATTTATAATGTTTAAACCCTCTATGCAATCGCAAGAAAAATATATCTTGCACCATTTACATTAATTGGAACGCCGCCCATTTGAGGAACACCTTGTGATGATCCATTTGTGTATGAATTTGCTAATACTGAAAAACCATTTGAATTTGGTTCTACATAATCTCTACCAGATGCAGATGGAACTACATCTTTTCTATTTAAAAATGTTACATGGTCACTACCAGACCTAATATTTGATTGGTAATAATTACCAGAAACTTGATGACCATCTCCACCCTCAAGTACTACCCAAGGCCCTTTGTCATCTTCTCTTTTAATTAATACAAATCTTGCACCACTAGAAAATCCACAATTAACATTTACAGTACTTGTACCATTTCCAAGATAATATCCAACTTTACTTACACCTGGCAATGTTGCAAACATTATACATTGATGATAATAAGGATCACTACCACCTATATTAGCTGACTTACCACCACCAACTGTTATGTCGGTAGATGATACTGAAATAGCATTAGCTGCAAAATGACTACCAGATGCATCATCAGTAGATCCAGTAGCAATAGTTCCATCTCCAACATAATTTGGTGTACTTGTATTTGTCATTGAATCATCTGCTCTATATGTTCCCTGTCCACTTGTATCATTTGTGTGTGATCCAGTTCCTAATCCAAACATCACTTTCATAGTAGTCCAATCACCAGAACCAACTGGTGTCAGATCTTTATGGTAAATTTCCCAACCAGTATGTAAACTATTATAGGAAGAATAAGTGGTAAGAGAAAATCTTGCCATCTTAAATATTAACATTTCTGGAGCTACACCCAATGCATGAGGTTTTGTCATACTTGTACCAGTTCCACGATAATGAATTATATCCATAAAACCTTTTGCTCTTTTAAACATATGAGTATATATTCTTGGATCTGTAGATGTACTACCATTATTCCATGTGCCTTTTGACTGTGGATAGGTAATACCAAAACCAGAGGATTGACTAAAAGGATTTGCACTAGTTTGACCAGTTTGTGGCCACAGATCTGATGATCTACGAGCATCATAATTGGTGTTGGTAGTAACTGATGGAGCATATGTACCCCAACCTCTTGTCATAATTCTCATCATGTTATAAGAACTACTATTAGAATTTGCATCATTAACTATTGCTAAATCTGGTTTAAATAAAACAGGATTTTGATGATCGTTATATGTTGAAGTAGATGAGATAGGGCCTAAAGGATGACTATTCAGACCTGACCCATGAATACCAGCTCCAAAACTAAATTGATCACCACGTCCATTAACTAAATTTTTTCCTCTAGAAATAGCATAAATTTGTTTTCCTTCAGTTGGAGATATTTCATCTCTACGAATAGCTACATACAAATATTGATCACCAGCAATATTCCAATTATAACTGTTTGCACTTTCAAGATTATTTGATCCATAACTTACACCAGAATAAATACCACCAGGCGCAGCTTGAGCAGTAGTGCCATTGAGATTTCCTATTCCTCTTACTTCAAACCCATTCGTCATAGGATGACCGACATCTGCACTATGATGAAATTTTCCTCTATTGAAAATTGCACGAACACCTATATTATGAGGAGAATTATCATTATATTGAGAAGTTGCATCATATGCTTCACCTTGATGCCAATCCCAACCTCTCGTTGTATCAAACATAGTCCAGCAAGTTTGATATCTGTTCATATTTTTCACCATTATCCATTGGGGCTCCCAACCCAAATCAACAAATACACCACTATCGTATAAACTAGGCCCATATGCAGATGCAAGATTAGATGCTGGTCTTTCATGATATATACTAGTATTACCAGCTTGTGCAGTTGACCAACCATTTCCAGTATATGTTCCTACTGCAATGTTTCCTGTAGTTTTTTGGTCTGCGAACAAATATGCATAATATTTTACACCAGTATTATTACCAGCTCTTTTTGTAGTACCACCATAAACATTTTCAGCGTGAGAAACAGTAAAATATGTGCTTGTCGGAGTTGCAACAGCACTACTAGTTCCACCAAAGACTCTATAAGGATGTGCAGTATCGTGTTGATTACCCCAATTACTGTAAGTGTTTGGTTGAAATTGATCTTTCGTATCTAAAAACCCCATTGAATTTGGAAGATCTTTATGCCATACTCTTGGATATCTATCAGTGCTAGTGTTTGCTTCACTTAGTATAATCATTGCAGGCGTAGATTGTAAATTATGTGAAATTTGTCTATTAGCAGTTCCATCGCCTGTCCATTCTACAATATCAAAAAACTTTGGATATGCTTTCATTCCCCAAATAAAATATTTTCCACTATCAGAAGATACTGGTGCTACTGGATGTATTCCAAGTTTAGTTCTATCAAAATATCTCATTCCAGTACCACTAAAATGACCATTAGAAGCATAATACCCTTGAAAACTACCATATGCATATTGAAGTTGATCTGGTTGATTACTATTATCTGAACCTACAGAGCCTGTTTGTTGATGATTAGCTCTTACTGTATCTATAACTTGATTATCAGAATATTTAAATCTAATATGTCGATTGCCGTCATTAGTAGTATCTATAGTTTTTTCTCTTTTAGTATTACCCCAAAAATAAAAACCTTTATTAGTACTTGTATTACTCCAAGTATATTCTGAATCTCTTATTGCTACATAAAAATTACTAGTATCAGCATGAAATAATTGATTAGATGTATATATAGCAGCATCACCTTTAAATCCTTGACTATGCACACTCATAACTGTATTTCCAGAAGTACCACCCACATGATATGAAGTATGCCCCATTTGACTTTGGGTTTGGTTATGACTAGTACTATTCCAAAATGACCAAGGCCTTCTGATAAGTACATCTCCAGCATAACTATTAGAACCCCAATATAATTTTTTATCTAATAGTAAATCAGCAGATCCAAATTGGCCAAGTGCCATACTACTATTATATGGAAAAATCCATATTGTTTGAGGACGCCAACCTAAATTTACATTAAAATTAGCACCACTAAAAGTTCCACATTTAATCATAGAAGATGAACTACTATCACTAGCCCACAAATATGCAATATATTCTTTTCCATTTTGATTTGTAAATCCACTAACTGTAGTTGCGTTATGTACATGACCAACTGTAAAATTTGAAGATGTAGGAGATACAACATTAGTTCCATCACCTAAATTATGTTTTGCCCAAAAAGTTTGACCACCATAAGGCCCTATGCTACTTAATGCACCAGTAGTAGAATCATACCAAGTACCACTTTGTCCAACTGAACTATGACTACCTTCCATTTCTGGATATAATTTATATTTAAAAGTACCACTAAAATTGCTTGCATTTAAAATAAAAAGAGTGTCAATGTCATAATTATCTGTTCTTCTTATTATCATAAATTCTGGCACAGATTGTAAATTATGTGAAATTTGTCTATTAGCAGTTCCATCGCCTGTCCATTTGACTACATCAAAAAACTTAGGTTTTGCTCTAAAAGTATAACCCAAATATCTTTGACCTATTGTATTTAAACAAAGGGTGGTTTGATTTGACCCATATCCCCATTTGTAACCACTTGTTGTATATTGAAAAAAATTAGAGTCATTTTGTAATGTTGATTCAGATCTGTAATTACCATAAGGCCCTCTATTTGAAAAAAATACTTTTGAATTTCCTCTTTCTGAATCTAAAAACATAGGAGAAGATTCATTAGCTAATAAATTATTATTATTTTGTTGTTTATTTGAACTGTGTCCTTTGATAAAAGTCATAGTCTTATTATTAATCATATCAATACCATTGACAATTTCTTGTCCATATGGTTGTTGACCTGTCCACATATCCACAGAATAATAGTCATCAATATCAGTAGATGGTGTTCCAGATAAATCAACTCCTGTATCTATTTCACCATTGTCTAAATTAATATAATCTCTATATTGTCCATAATTACCAGTTTTACCATATTGATAGGTAGAAACATTAAAAAGACCAGTATTGTTACCACCCTCTCCTAAAGGACTAGATTGACCTTGACCAGTTTGAGAAACACCAGATGTTGATAGTATTTTTTTAGATTGACTCACTACTTCAGATCCTGTCCTAATTTAAATGAATATACTGTCGAACCACCATCATGTGTATAAAATCCAAATAAATCATGAGATCCTAAAGTATTTGTAATAGTAGGTGCATTTGAACTACCACCAGCCCAATAAAATTCATGGTCTGTAGCTGGATTAGAAACCCAACTTATTGTTTGTAAAGTTCCAGATGCTGGTTGTTTTAATTTCAAAGTAAAGAAAAATGCAGTTCCATCTCCAGTATTTGGAGTATTATCTGGTGCAGGCACATTTGTTAAATCTATACTTGTTATTGAATCACCACTTGCATTTCCACCAAAATTGTGATAGAAGTTATTTCCATTGTTAAAATCTAAAGTAAGAACCCCAGTATTGAACCCTGCAGCTTGAAAGTTTTCTACAATACCACCACTTCCTTTTAAATCATTTGCAAAATCAAACGCAGTTGATAATGCAAGTTTTGCTGGTGTTACATTTCCATCTTGTATTTCAGCAGTTGTAATTGCGTTTGCAGCTACATCTTCTGCAACAATAACATTTGCACCGATTGCTCTTGAGTTAATTTTTCTAATAGGCATTTTCTTTTATCCTGTTTTTATCTATTTATTAGATAGTTTTAACTTGGTAGTGTTGGCCAATCTTCATTTTCTAAGTTAGGCCAATTTTTATGTTTTGTAATATCTCTTAAAGCTTGACGATATGTTTTCATATCATCTGACATGGTTAAATCAGAAGCAGAAGTCCAATCAGTTTCTGATAATCTTTTATTTCTTTCTTCTCTTAAACCAAGTTTTTTACCATCTTCTATACTTTTTAAATATGCAGTTTCATCTGCTTTTTTAGAAAATTTATTTACTTCTGTCCATTTATACGAATGTGTTCCATCTTTATTCTTAGAAAGACTTCCTTTTTTTATAGTTTTTAAATCACCAGAAACCTCTGGTGGTGTCGGATTTGTAATTAAACTCCAACCAAGATCATTTGCAATTTCAATGTTTTCAGAACTAGGCATAATTCTTCCTTCTTGCATTGATCTTATTTCACTCCAGTTTTTAATTTCTTTTGTTTTTTCGTTATAAAACATTACTTTCTCCTATGCCCAAGCTGCGAATATATAATGGTCACTTGTTCTATTTATTTTATCATCTGAACTTCTTATTTGAAAACCAGTAGAAATTGAATCCATTATATCTACTGATTCTACATATATTGTTTTATTTGCTCCATTAGTACTACTGTCTGTTCCTTCAGTTCCGACAAAAACACCAGCTGCAGCTGGTGTAGTAAAACTATTAGTACTAAATGATGTTTCGATAAATTTATCATTGTCGCCAGTAGCACCAGTTCGATTTAACACAATCCAGAGCCAAGGTGATGTTCTAGAACAATTTTTAATCATTACCAATCTTGCACCAGTAGTAAAACCACAATCAATATTTTTTGTAGATTGCCCATCTCCAGTGTAACGACCTATTTTACTAAGTCCAGGCACAGTTGCCCAAACCCACATACAATAACCAGGCTCAGTTGTAGCCGCATAACTACCTTGAGGTTTTTGATTAATAGGAACTATCTGATTATTACTGCCAGGGCCAGGGCTATTAATGTCACTACCATTATTTGGTAGTCCGACATTCATATAAGAAATTCCATATTGATTTGCATTTGTAGGAGCTGTCCAGTTTGCCCATTCAGTTGTTCCCCAAAAATTATCTACACGTAGTCTATAATCATTAGTATTAAGTCTTAAAATATAATCATTTGTTCCATATGATTGACCATATGCAATATCTTTATGAAACACATAACCATCACCAAAACCATTACTAGCATTGGTTTTATGATTGTTTATTTGTTTAACAAATGCCATTTCTGGTTTTACACCAAGACTTGTTGGTACAGCACGATCAACTGAATTATCACCTAAAAAATGTTCAAATGAATGATAACCAAATGCTTTTTTCCATAAACCAAATCCATAATAATGATTAGAAGTACTAGCATTTTCGCCAGGAGTTCTTTTTGAACCAACAGGAAAATAACCTGGCTTTGTAACAAATTCATCTACACTACTACCATCATAATTAGGCCCGCCAGGATTACTACTGATGAAAAATGGATATTGTTCTCCAGTTTGAGAATTTGTTGCGCCCCAGTTTTTATAATTTATAATTGTTGAAGCACTACCCATATTTTGAGATTGTAAGTATAAAGTTCTAGTAGCACCATTTGCATCCCATGGCGAATTGTTAGAAACACCACCTTCACTAACATTATATAGATACAATTGAGTATCTATTCTATGTCCAGTATTAAATCCATATGAACTTAGAGGAGCAGTTGAAAAAACATGACTTTGAGCAACACCAACTTTTGGTTCTGGAGATTTAGTTCCTTCATCATCACGAACTGAAAGTAGTAACATTACATGATTACTAGTACCAGCATGATAATAATATGCTTGTGATCCAGCACCATTACTATTAACTACTTTTAATTTATTTGCACCATCCATTGTTAGAAAATTATAACCACTAAAATCAGAATTACTGGTTCTTCCATTTGAACTATGAAGTACTTTTACATAATCTACTGGATTGCCTGGATATTGTCCATTAACATGAGCTGCATTTCCACCATTTCTTGTTGTATTCATACCAGTAAATTTGTCACTTTGAAACCAATAACCATCTTGTTCAGAGTTTTTCCAAACTACATATTGAGATCTCCATGGCGTGTCCATTGCTCTAGCATTTATAGGACTAACTTGATTACTTCCATTCCAATAATTACATTGAATTTTAGAAATATGATCACCGCCTATACCAGTATCATGACCCCAAATATAAGCAATATATTCTTCCCCACTATTATTCAAAGTAGTAGTTCCAGCAATACTTGATGAAAAACTACCACCTACTGAAAAATTAGAAGATGTTGGTGCTGTTTGTGCCCATGCAGAAGTAGTAGCAAATGCGTTTTTTGACAAATTTGCACCATAGAGATGAGGATTAGTTCCACCATTTGCACCTCTATGATAAATAAAAAATTCTTCAACTGTACCAGTTGATTTACACCATATCATACCTGGCGCAGATCCTAATCCATGAGCAATTTGTCTATTTGAAGTTCCATCGCCTGTATACTTTACAACATCAAAAAAATGTTTTGCTTTTCTCCAAGAGTAAGCAGTGTATATATTGATATTTGCACTACCAGCATTAGTAGGGCCATTTATAGAACTAGAATTACCAATGTAAAATCCTATAGTTCCAGAATTAGTAGCACCAGTAGCCCATGATGTTAAAGAATTTGTTACTTGATTGTTTTTATTTTGTGGATCTGAATAAGCAGGATTAGTATAATTACTGCCTGAAGTTGCCTGTGCAGAACTAATTCCATCATTACCATTTGCTATTTCATATGTTGCACCTCTTTCGGTGTCATAATAATACCACATACCATCTAAACGGGCATGAGTAATTTGAACCATACCCCCATGTGTTAGTATATCTACATTACCAGTTTCAACAAATTTATTATTGCTCTGATTACCAACATAATTGGTAACATTGAAAACATCACTTACCTCTCCATCTTGCAAAACACCAGAATGTGCTTGTTGCATTCTTCTTGCGATTGTACTCATGTATTAGTCCTATCATAACTATGCAACAGCATTAACAGCCAAAGCACCATAGAAAATTGTATTACTTACTTCATCTTTATAAAAAGTATAAATGTCAGTTTCACCATCTGCCATAATTGTAGGATTACTACCATCTGCAAACTTTATAGTAAATGCACTATTATTTGTAAAATCTATTGTGAAAGCTGCATTAGAGTTGTTTCTTGTAATTCTCATAGTAAACCCTATTGCTTTTCCAGAAGGTATATTTTGAAAATTAAATCTAGTTGTATTTTGTGTTGCCGTAATATGAAATACATTTCCAGCTGATAAGTCAACATTTATGGTATCTGGAGTACTACCACCAGCAGTAAGTGCAACTGACTTTTCTACTATTGAATCATCATGTATGATATCTAATAATACGGCTGGTTCTGTTCCTATAAATGGCATTTTACTTTCCTTAACTTGGTTTAGTTGGCCAATCAGCAGATTCCAAATTAGGCCAGTTTTTATGTGTCGGTAAATCTCTTAGAGATTTTCTATACGTTTTCATCTTTGCAGACATGGTAACATCTGAATTTGCTGTCCAATCAGTTTCTTGTAATAACTGATTTCTAATATTTCTATTATTTGATGATATGTGTTCACTGGTTATAGTTGGAGATGTTAAATCTACAGTTTTTGTTCCAACAAGAATTGATTTATCATCATCTTCTACTTCATACATCTGTCCATCACGATAATAATTTTTAACCATTTTTAATCTCTCCTCAACACTCTGATATAACCATTCATTGATGCATCATTGATATTAAATCTAAGTAAATTAACTGGAGAAGTAGCCCCACCACTAAAACCACCATTAACAATAGCAATTCTTCTATTTTTATGTAAACCTACTCCCCAAACTGCACTTTCAAAAACATTACTTCCAGTTTCAGATCCTTGATAGTAATATAAATTTAAATTATAAGTTGGATCTGTTGCAAATGCATTTAAAATATCAGTATTTGAATTATTTAAGTCTTGACTTAGATACAACCATGCAGTACCATTAGAATTAGAACCACCCAAAGAACCATAAAATGTATAAGTATCACCATTATAAGTACCAATAAAAGAACTACCAGCATTAGATGATGCCGTTAATCTCATAAAGTGTCCATTAGAGGTATTTGAAGTTGCGTTTGATCCCCATATACCACTAAATTCTATAAGATAAAGTTTATCTTTTTGTACTGTAACATCATAGGTTAAAGCATTACTTACTGCACCAGCAGTGACAGTTGTAAAATTAGCAATACTTCCTGGCGATGACCAAATTAATCCACCAGGCTGACCAGATGCAGCTGTTAAAACATAATCGTTTGTTGGTGCATTACCAGCGTGTAATTTTGCTTCACTTACTGCTTCGGCCGCAAGTTTTCCTTGTGTAACATTAAGATCAACTATCTTATTTGTAGTAACTGCGTTATCATTAAGTTTTGCATCAGTAACTGCATTAGCATTTATTTTTGCAGTTTGCACAGAGTTATCTGCAAGTTCAGTAGTATTAATTGCATTAGGCGCTACCTTTGCATTAGTAACGGCATCATCTACAATTGTATTTGTAGATACTGAATTATTTTTTATTACATTTACTGGTTGTTTTCCTAAGTAAGGCATCTTAATTTCCTATGAAAGAGTAGGCCAATCTGATTCTTCTAAATCAGGCCAATTTGAGTGTGTCGGTAAATCTCTTAGAGCTTTTCTATATGTTTTTACTTTTGCACTCATGGTTACATCAGATAAACCATAATGATCAGTTTGTTCTAACAATTGATTTCTTCTATCTCTATGGTTAGATGCAATATTATCAGATTTTGATTGATTAAAAGCATCATCTTGAGATTTTTTTGTTACTGTTTTTCCATCACCATCTTTATATGCTTTATGTCTATCTGCAACTAACCATTTTTTTACCCATTGGTTTTGGTCATTTTTTTCTATTCCATCTTGCACAAGAACTTTTAAATCTGAAGTAACATCTGGAACTTCTCCCAGATGCAATATTTCCCAACCAAAGTTTTTTGCAATATCCTCTGATGGAGTTGATGGAAAACTCGTATTTGGATTTGCAGACACAATGTCCGACCAAGTTCCAACTTTTTTAGTCGTTTCATTGTAAAATTGTGACATTAAGTTTCTCCTAACTTTATTCTATTTATACTGCATCCCATTCCATTTTGGATTGGGGCATATTTCCACAGACAGTTCTATAAAATTTTACATGACCAGAATTTGAATTACTTGCTTGTGAAGTATAAAGACCACCACTCCAAGTAACACTTGAATAATTTGAATTGAAAACAACTTGTAAAATTCTAAACTGAAGAGTTGATGCACTTGGATTTTCATAGTCCAGTATAGCCCATATTTTTCCAGTAGAAGTTACAACCATTTGTTTTATTTGTTTGTTATTTGGATTTACACTTGAAGGAGCTTCAAAAGGTTGACCACTTCCAGAAGATGTATTAAGAATAGATTTTGTTCCTAAGTTAATTCCAATAAATCCTGCTTTAGCATAACCACTATCTTGTTTTGGTAAACAAAGTATTCCGCCTGGAGCAACACAAGCAGCCCAATCTGAATTTTTACAACCTTCTGCTGTTCCTATTTTTGTATTACTTCCACCTATAACATTATTGTAACTATTTTGTCCAGACTCACATTGACTTACATAATGAGTTACAGTATTTGTGTTGTCGTTTGGTGATGTAGCATTGTTCTCTCCATCTCTTCCTGCTCCATGTTCTGGTTCAGGCATATAAACATATGTTCCTTCGTTGAAAGTACTAACTCCATGAAATGCACCTTTATAATACCAAACACATCTTATACCTTCTTCATTATTATCAGTTGTTACTGCTGTTGTTTGATTAGTTTTTAATTTTACTCGAGCATTGAATAAATGATTAAATGCATTGTCTTGATTACTATTAACAGCAGTTTTATGATTTCTATTTGAAAAACCATATCCAGGCTCTTCAAAAAGATAAGTATTGACACCATTAGATTGCCAATCACAAGGAACTGCACCAATTCTATTTTCTCCTAAAGGTGATGTTTTGGTCTGGAATGTATTTGAGCCTGGATATTGTCCATGACTTGAATTATATTGAGTTGCATCATGTGACATTCCAGAAAAATATAATTGTGAACCTCTTTTTGGAAGAGTTGAATGAAAAGTATCTTGTTGAGATGTTTTTCCGTTCATTGTAACATTTATTACGTGTCCAGATATAACTCCCATTCTTTCATATCCATTTGGTGTATCAGTACTATTATAATTTGCACTATTCATCCATACTCTATCACTATTACCAGTACCGCCGTCATCATCAAACATATCTCTTGCTTGACTAGTTGCAAGATTATCAACAGCGCCATAAACAGTAATTTGATCCATTGCTGCGTTCATTGGTTCATTCTGACCACCATAATAATTTGCATGACTTGGCCAAGCGTGAAAATCAGCGTTATGAATTTCAGCTCCTTCAAGACCTACTGGAACTGCTACCATTCTAGAATAATTAGTTCTTCCATCTGGATTGTTACAATTATCAATATCTCTTCTTCCTACAATCCATACGTTCTGTCTTTTATTATCATACATTAAGTTTACGCCAGACCACATTCCAGAATTTCCACCATAAGTATCAGTAGTTTGCATATATTCACCCCCACTTGATTGATAATTTTCTAAAGTTCCCCAATAATAATATTCTCTATCTATAACATAATTAGCACCAGAATGATCACTGTGAACTCTTATGCCATCAACTGGACTTGGATGTGGGCCTCGTTCCCCACATTGAATAACAGTTCCATCTTTTCCAGTATGAAATCTTACAAGACAATGACTATTATCCATACCAGAGTAATAATGTGCTCCACTAGAATTGTACTTTCTAACGTCCATTTTTAATGCCAAATAAAGTCTAGTATCATCTCCATATATTAAATCAAAAGTTGTATGTCCTTGTAAATCTCCATAACCACTTGAAGATAAACTTGTTGCTGTAGACCCACTTCCTTCTATAAATTTTCCAGTTGGAGCTCTTTGTGATTCGCTTGCCCATGATTTTTCATATGACTGGGCAGCATCAATGTTTGTTGCGATAGTATGGGGTGCTGGACTGCCACCTTGATTTGCAAAATCATATGATGTTATATTGCTACGTGTATTTGGATTGATTGCATATAGGTGAGTGTTTTCTCTGATATAAATTGCATCAGTTGGTGTGTCTTGTATAAATGCACCACCAACATCACTAAATCTAGTTTTTACTGGAGCTGTAGTGTTGGCAGTAGAAATTTTAGCTGTTGGCATATTTCCAACTAAAGTACTTAAATGATTACCAGCTGCTGTCAAAAATGGCATTCCACTAGTATGAAGAAATATTTTACTTTCACCATAAGAAACTGCTCTTCTATAAAAGTTATTTACATCTGGTTCACTAATAAAAATTTCAACTATTCTTGTTCCACCATTTGGTGGTATTTGTGTTGAAGTTTCATCACCAAGAATACCAAAAATTCTTCCACTTTTAGTTTGAACAATTTTTTCAATACTCTTACCATTTGGATTTTTAGCGTCTGTAAGATATTCACTTCCAACATTAGTAGGAAGATGCTGAAATGATGTTGCATAGGATGAACTAGCTACAGTTGAACTATTAGAATACTGATAAAGGCCTCTATTATCCAAATCAACAAACGATACTCCTTTATCACTATAGCCAGTAGCTGGAGATGAGCCACGTTGATATCCTCTTATCAATAAACCACTATCTAATAATGTATACCTAAAAGTTAGAGGATTATTACTATCTTGAACCAGCATATTTTCATTTTTAGAACTTCCTTCTGTAAATACATAAAACTGACCAGTACCTATTTGTACAAAGTATGCTCCAGGCGTTTTATGTATTCCAGCTGTATCTCTGCCTGGCCTATAGTATATGTTTATTATGCCATAATTAGAAGCATTTTGTTGTTGAGATTTCCAGTTACCATTTCCATCAATAGGCATAGGAAATCCTGTCATATCTAGCCATGGATTTTCTGGTGAAGTCATTTCAAAACCAAAATTACCAGATCCTACATTAATTACTTCACCGCCGAAAGTTGGTTTTTGTGCTCCAGCGCCAGTAGCTGGAACTGTGCCGTTATAATAAGCACTATAAGGTCTTTTCCATGACATATGAGATGATGTATTACCATTAGCACCACCCAGCTGGGTAGTAATACCCAACTGATCTTTTCCATTACTCATTAAATGCAAACGATTGTATGAACTCCCACTATAAGAAACAGCAGCTGCTGAAAAATCATATGTGGTTGGATTAAGAAAAGTTCCTAAATGTCTACCATTTGGATTTTGTGTACTATTATATATTCCACTGGCCGAAACATTTATACCAGATGATGGCCAAGGAAATATTTTTATAGAAAATCCAACAGCAGTGCTGCCAGTTGACAATACTGTACGTCCGACTACTGATATTGTTTGTGATGGTGCATGAAATAAAAGATCTTCTGCATTAAAAGAAGCACTACTATTATTATTATCATTCATAAAATTGTAAAAGAAGCCTGGATCTGGTTCTAATGTTTTTGAGTTCCATCTCATAAGGATAGAAGTTTCACCATGTGCATCACTATCGGTAGAATCTAAATCTGTAGATCCAACTGCATAAAGATATCCATCATCAGCAACTATAAGAGAAGAATTGCTATTACCACTGTAAGAATATGAGCCTCCTATAGTTGAGGGATGTGCATTATTACCACCAGTATCACCCTCTCCATAAGTTCCATCACTTTTGTTTGTACCATAAGTAATGGTTTCAGCATCATAATCTATTTTTGCTAATCGAAAAGTATTAGTATGTTGGTGTACGAAATAAATTTCATCACCAACACTTTGACCAGCAGCCGCATTTATTAATTTCATCATCATACTCATAGAACTACTCCTATGGTGATGCTGGTGCTTTAATGTCTTGACCTACAGTAAATCCATATATGTTGGAAGAACCACCTGTTTTCATAAAAACAAATTGATCTACAGCTCCATTTGCAGCTGAAAGAGTTGGTTTTATTCCACCAGGCCAATGAACATTAGTTGGATAAACTACTGATTTTGCGGCACCAGAAGCAATTTGTTGTATTGTAAGTGTCCATATCATTGTTTCAGTTACAGAAGAAGGAACATTAGCAAATATAATATCAGAATCTTGTGTCAAAGTAACTTTAAAACTATTAGCAGTTGATAAATCTAAACTAAAATCATTTGTACTAGATGTATAAGAAACAGATGCATGAACATCAACATATGATTTTGCCTTTACTTCTGATTGAAAATTAAAATCTGCTGTCATATCTAAAGATAAAGTATAATTTTGTCTATCACCAGAATACTGTGTAGCTGTTCCTATACCAATAGGGTGAGTTGTTCCACCAGAAGAAACTGTATTAATATTTCCTACATACTGTCCTGTAGTATGAGTTCCTAATGTTACTGAGTCATTAGATACAAGAAAACCAGTGGAAGAATCTATAGCTATAGCTGCACTTGATCCTTCTCCTTGCGTATGTGTTATACTAATACCAGAACCAGCAGTAACATTTGACATATAGTTACCAGTAGTATGAGTTCCTAATGTTACAGCATTATCTCCGATTTTATCTACAGTTATAGCATTATCTGCAATTTTAGCAGTAGTTACATTTAAATCTTTTATTTTAATTGTT
>Ga0163179_10001491_pt1 | contig 16620 bp, 9 predicted proteins | sample AtlANTMetagenome_FD_109643 | JGI IMG/M metagenome (GOLD analysis project Ga0163179, IMG submission 109643) | Marine eukaryotic phytoplankton communities from the Atlantic Ocean - Atlantic ANT 2 Metagenome | ecosystem: Environmental > Aquatic > Marine > Oceanic | place: North Atlantic Ocean... | reverse complement strand
CCGGGTTTTCGTACAAAAGCGGCTGCTCGTTATCTTTTCCAAGGCGGTACCAAAGGATCGCGGCGGCCACACAGCTGACGCTTATCGGCCAAAACCAATGATCGATTCCGGCCTTGTGCATCCCCAAGATGCCACGGATCAGAATGAGCCCGCATGCGTTCCCGGCCACGCCAATGGCCCATGAAATCCGTGGTTTCCGCATGGGTCGAAAGCACGCCAGCACCAAGGCGAGGCCCATCCAAGCAGGGACCAAGACAAACACAATGACCATCATATTTGCCATCGCCAATCGCCCAAAGCCTGTGGGGAACGGGGAGCGATAGTCTTTGCCAAGCAAGGCATCTATGACGCGTTGCCCGACACCCGAGGCAGGCGTGACCATCAAATCCCGAGCGACGAGCACCGTGACCGTCGTGTTCCACTTCGGGAAGGTGCTGATGTGTGTGTTGAACCCATGCGGCGCCAATGCGCCGTTGTGCCAATATTCCGGGGTGCCATCTCGATCTCTGAGCGCGATGCCAAGGCCATAGCCGTCATCGGTCTCGCGAGGTCGAACCATCTCCTCGAGGGTCTCAGACTTCAGCAGCTCCGCCTGAAACAGCGCCTCAAAGAAGCGCGTAAGCTCGGCGGGGGTCGAGAACGCATGCCCCGCAGCGCCCACTCGGCTCGGGGCGTCTTCTGGGAGCCCCAACCAAGTAGTGGTCGAGAGTGACGTGCTGCCCAGGTTGAGCGACATCGGCGCGATGCGTTCAAAGAAGTCCGGCACCCGTGACGGCTCGGTCCCAGTGCGCTCTAAACCGAGCGGCGCAAACATCTTTCGCTGCAAGATCTCGTCGTAGCTGCCCGTGTCCTTGGCCATCACGAGCAGTCCTGCGAGGTTGTAGCCGATGTTCGAGTACAAACTTTCGGACCCGGGCGTAAACAGGAGCTCGAGATTGCGCGCTTCTTCCAGGTACGGCGCACGCGTCGCCTCGTTCCGAAGGGGATCCTTCAACGCCGACATGGTTTGGCTAGGGGGCTCTCGGGGGAAACCGCATTCGTGAGAGAGCAGGCGGGCGACAGTACACGCCTGGCCATCAATCGTCGCGTCGGTCGGTTCCCAACCCGGCAGGTGCGCGCCAATAGGGTCATCTAGACCGACCTTGCCCTCTTCCACCAACTGAAGAACGGCCGTGCTGCAAAACGTCTTTGAGATGGAACCCAGCCAGAAAATCGAATCCTGTCCAAAAGCCTCGCCGCCGACATCGGCACCGCGCTCTACAGAAAACACGACCTCATCCCCACGCTCTACGCGGATCACGCCTTCAAACCAGCGATCGAAGCCGGGGTCATTGAGGAGCGGCGCAAAAGCGCTTTCCAGCGCTTTACTGAAGTCTTCCGAGCCATCCGCTATCGCTGGGAAGTCCAGCGCAACGGAACGCTCCACCGGCGGACCGAAGACATCTGCATCTACCGGAGCGTCCGTGGGTTCGCCCTCGATGCCTACCTCGTCAACGACCGAGCCGGCATCAGGCGGCGGTTCGGGAACTTCGGCGTGAACGGAGGCAACAAGGAACGTAGCGACAAATGAAACCCACATGCCTGCGATTATGGCACGGTTGTCCCGTGGCTAACAGGCGGTCGCTTGCTGCAACGCCAACAATTCGGAGGCGTCATGCGAACAAAAGATCTCCGCCACCGAGCCGGTCGCATGCAGTTGGCAAAGCGCGTCTCTCGTTCGCTCCCAAGCACCGATATCCACGGCCAAAGTGCGCTGCTGCCGCGTCAGTACGAATGATGCCGAGCCGCCTTCCAACTCTCGGCGATCAAAATACGCATCGCCTGCATGAAGCAAACACCGTTCTCCATGCTCCACCGCGAGCCCCACATGGCCCCGGCTGTGCCCGGGGAGCGGCACCATCAAAATCTCTGGGGGCAGTCCCTTCAAACGCGTCACGCCGGCGAAGTTCCGCCAGGTCTCCCCGCGGTCATCGATAAGCGCCCAATCCGGCGCATGCGCCCAATTCGCCGGCCGGTATCGTGCGCGCTCCATCCGCGTGGGTGGCGCGTGTGCCGCCTCGAACTCAGCACGGCGGACATGCACAGTGGCATCCGGAAAGTCTTGGAGCGCCCCGGCATGGTCAGGATCAAGGTGTGTGAGCACGATGTGCCGCACATCAGTGCGCTTGAAACCCAAGTGGCGTACTTGGTACAGCGCTGTTTCCGCATGAGAAAGCCGTGGGCGGCCCAAAAGCCGAAGCGACGTACCGACACGTTCAGGACGGTCTACGTCCCGAGACCCGAAGCCGCTATCAACCAAAACCAGTCCGTCATCCGTCTCGATGAGCAGGCAATGACAGACCATGGTCTGCAGCCCAGTCGCCTTGGTGAAGCGGCCGCTTCCTGCAGGACAAAGGGTGCCGCAATTGAGGTGATGAATACGCATACGCCAGCATCTTACCGCGACAGAGCAAAACACCCCCGGAGGCCGAGGCCGCCGGGGGTGCTTGAGCTACATGGTGGCGTATTAGCCAACCGTGGAGCGGTAAGCGCGCGTCTTCGCAGTTAAGCGAGACTGCAGCTGGTTGAGCCGCAGCTGCTCGGACTTGGATAAGCGCCCGTCGCGTAATGCTCTCGCCCGATACTGGGCGATCTTCTGTTTCATTGAACGCAGACTTGCGGCCTCCGCGGGACTGATCCTCGGGGCGACCATCACCTTCACCACGGGGGCCTTCATGACCGCCTTCGTGTGGTTCGAACAGGCTTCAGCGTCTTGGGTAAGACCGAGGGACATAGCGGCGATAAGTGTAAGAGCGAGGGTCTTCATGATGAACTCCGTTGAAACGGTTGATGTCCGAAGTGTGCCGGACAACTCAGTGACGCCCGCCTTCGTACTTCATTCGAAATTCCAAATTATTTTTTCGAAAACCCGAACCCGTCTCTCGAATAAAAATCCTCTGAGCTACACTGAAGGAAGGCACAAACTCCCCGGGGAGAACTGATTTTGGCGCGATGGAAAGCGATCTGCTTCGTAGTGACTGTCGCTGCGTGCTCCGAATACGAACTCAACTCAGACGAAAAGGTCGGAGAGCCTGTAGACACGGCTGTCGAGCTTCCAGACATCTCGATCACGCCACCCGAGATCAGCGTCAGTGGCGTCTGCGGGTCGACGGACGCTGAGATTCAGATTGCTAATCTTGGTGAAGGAAACCTCAACATCACCGACCTCGCCATCATAGGCAGCGGGTGGACCATAGAGGAGGTCGCGCTCCCGAGCCTTATCCCTCCCGGCGCGAAGATTGCCTTCAGAGTGACTGGCGTAGAAGGTGTCGCACAACTCCGAATAGACAGTGACGACCCCGATACACCAACAGTGACCGTACCCCTTTCTGCGGCAACCGATCAGCCTCCTGAGGTGGCGATCACAGGCCCCGCTGATGCATCCACCCTTCCTGTCGGTAGCGACGTGACCCTGGAAGCCGTTGTAACCGACGCCGAAACCTCACCAGAAGCGCTGATGCTCACATGGACCTCGGACGTCGACGGCACATTAGCGGCTGCGAACGCGGATGCACATGGTGACGTCGCGACGACCTGGTCTGACGGCCGTACTGACGGCGATCACACCGTTTCATTGTCGGTGACAGACAGCTGCAGCAACACGACGGAGAGCCAGATCACCGTCTGCCAACAAGCCGGCTATACGTCCGACGCGCTCGATATCGCATCGTGGCATTTCGAAGGGGGCGCGACCTGGGACAGCGATGACGACTGGCTCCAACTCACGACCCCCACGACCTACCAAACCGGATCCGCTTTTGCGACGAGCGCAACAGTTCCTGGAGATGCGGTCGAGATCGAATTCAATTTCTTCATTGGCGGGGGTACCGGGGCCGACGGCATCTCGCTGACCGCTCTGAACGTCGACGAGATGACTGGCTATCTCGGGGGATCTGGCTGTGGCATAGGCTACGGCGGGGGCAACGGCTGCACTGATGGCCCCGCGCTGCCGGGTTGGACCATTGAGGTCGACACCTACTACAATTCAGAAGTCGACCCTACCGAAGAAGACCACGTCGCCTTCAGCTTCGACGGGCAGGTCGCAGACTACGCGGCCTGGGCAGCACTGCCAGAGCTTGAGGATACCGGCTGGCACACCATGAGCGTCACAGTAGCCGCCCCACACGTGACCGTTGTGATCGATGGCGTGACCTACATCGACGACGACCTGTCGGGTGACTTCTCATTCCCTGCGTACGTCGGGTTTACCGCAGGAACGGGCGGGCTCACCAACTATCACCTGATCGACTCGCTGGTCGTGTCCGAATACGCCTGCGAAGAGTAGCGGGCTACCCCGCGTCACCGCCGAAAACGAACTGGGCATACGCAAGCTCGGCTGTGCCGAACCAACGGAAGGCGTCTTCACGGGCCGCGTTCCAGGCGTTGTATACCTTGGCATAGCCCGGATCCTTCGCGGCGTTGTCTTCCAAGATCTGTACCGCCGCTTCACGCGCACCGTGCAACAGGTCGTCCGTAAACGGCCGCATCTCAACCCCAGCAGCCAACAGACGTTTTAAGGCCGGCGGGTTCTTGGCATCGTAGCGCGTCTGCATGGCGGATGAAGCTTCCTGCGTCGCTGCTTGGAAGATCGCCTGGTAAGCGGCGGGTAAAGCATCCCACGCACTCTGGTTCACATAGAACGAAAGCGACGGACCCGGCTCCCACCACCCTGGGTAATGGTAGTAGCGGGCCACCTTGTGAAAGCCGAGCTTTTCGTCGTCGTAAGGCCCGACCCATTCGGTAGCGTCGATAGCGCCTCGCTCTAAAGCTGCGTAGATCTCTCCGCCGGCGATCACCTGCACAGAGACGCCGAGCGCCGCCATGACATCGCCGCCCATCCCCGGGATACGCATCTTCAAGCCTTTGAGGTCCTCCAGTCCGCCAATCTCGCGCTTGAACCAGCCGCCCATCTGCGCACCGGTGTTTCCGCCGGGAAAGGTCCGAATGTTGAACTCCGCAAACAGCTCATTGACGAGCTCAAGCCCGCCTCCCTCAAGCAGCCAAGCCTCCTGCTGACGGGCCGACATCCCGAACGGAACGCAGGTGTCAAAGGTTAGCGCGGGGTTTTTACCCGTGTAGTAGTAGCTCGCCGTTTGGCCGACCTGAACGGTACCTTGTTGAACGGCGTCCATGACCTGAAGTCCGGGGACAAGCTCTCCCGCTGGATAAACGCGGATATCAAAATTGCCGTCCGTCATCGCATGTATGCGCTCTGCGAGCACCTCTGAGGCACCAAAGATGGTGTCGAGCGAGCGAGGAAAGCTAGAAGCGAGGCGCCAACGTACCTTCTTGCCCGTATGAATTGCTGGTCCCGATGCGCCTTCGCCCACGCCTCCACCGCAACCGGCTGCCGTTCCAACCAACGCGGCAGTGCCTGCAACCGCCTTTCCCAGGAAGTCCCGGCGCTTCATATCTGTTTTCTTTTGCGTCATTGGGTCCCCATTTCCTGCCGAACGATCTCAAGATTACTTCGGATCGCCGATTCATAGCGGGACCCCGGGTAATTGCGCAGCAGGCCCTCTAAAATCCCGGTGACCATCTGAATTTGAGCGTTTTTTTCGGTCCCGTCTTTCATCGCTCGAGCCGAAACAAACAGCTCGCCAGCGCGCTCTCGCTCCATGCGAACATGCCCTTCTACGGCCTCTTCCCAAAGCTTCGCCTCGGCTTCGGTCAAGGTACCCAAAGCATGACCTTCCTCGAGCAGTCCGAGCGCTTTCCGATAGTCGCTGGCCGTCAACGCTCTCTTCGCGTCAGCAAGGCGATCGGCAACATCGGCACCAGGAGACTCAACAACACCCTCAACGGGGTCGTCCCCCAATGTTTCTTCCTCGGTACCCATGTCTAATAGCGCCGCGGAATCTACGGCCAATGGCCCGCTTTCTCCATCACCCACGCGTGAGAGCGGGCCCATTTCCTCGTCCAAACCGCGAAGTTCGACCTCTATCAAGAGTTCTAACGAACGCTGTAGGTCGCGACGGGCTCCTTCAGGCCAACGCACCGACGCGTCCCAGAGCGAACGGAAGGTCGAAAGACGTGTACGCCGGTCCACATCTGTCGTCTTCACCAACAACTCATCCAACGCCCGACCTATAGAGTCTGCTGAATCCGCTGCGGCTGTGGCGGACGACGCAGTGACAGCACCCGTTTTCGGTCCACAGGCGACCATGGTCGACAGAGAGAACAATAGTAGAAGCCTAAGCATATTTCGCTCCTAACCTTCAGCCTCTATCGCGTCCCACACACTGGGCGGGAGCGAGCCTTTGGGCACCTTATAAGGCGCAAAATTCCGGGACGTGGAAGGCCTTGAGAGTAACGTCGGCGTATCAACGCCCCACTCGACCACATCCGTCGGCAAGCCGGCGCCGTCCACTACGCGCTCGATCACGTCATTCCCGAAGAAGGGTTCGGGGTCTCCCTTCACACGCCCTGGACCGAGCAGCCCCGCATCCGCGAGACCCTGCGCGGTCGATATCCAGGCAGGCAGCGCCCCCGTGGCGCCAGACACGCGTAAGGTGCCCTTCTTCATAGAACGGTTGTCGTCGTAGCCGACATATGACGCGATCACGATACCTTCATCCCAGCGGATGGTAGCGTCTTTCTCGACAGGCACGACGCCACTAAACGCGGAATTTCGAAACGCGTTGGTGGTCCCAGTCTTTCCAGTCAGCGGCCACTTCTTCCCGCCTAATGTGAGCGCAGACTTAGCGCGCCGCCCGGTGCCCCATTGCACGACACGCCGCAGGATTCCACCAACGAGCGCGGCGTCTTCAGGACGGGCTACTTCGTGTGCCTCCGGTTTGACCCGATACAACACATTCCCATTCACATCGCGGATCTCTTGAATGAGCGCCTGCCGTGCCTTACCGGCGGGCACGACGATTCTCGATCGAATGCCAGGCACCGGTGAATCCGCATAGCGTTCCCCACCGATCCGGTAGCTTTTGCCGGATACAAACCCTTGGTAAAGGCTAGCCGCCTCGGTAAGCGTCAAATCCGCTGCGCCCAGCGGAAGCGAAAGTACAGGCGGTAGATCCGCGTCGACGCCGAGCGCTCGCGCTAGGCCAGAAACATAACGAATAGCCATCATGCGCCGAAAATCGGGGTGCAGGTAGAGCAACGCCTCATCCCAAGGCGACACCCCATCGAACTCCGTTCGTCGTGTATCGAGGGCACGGCGCACGGCTGCGACTGTCTCCAAGTGCAGCACCCCTTCAACCAGCATGCTGCCGACAGGCGCAAAGGCCGGCATCAAGGGGTGGGACAAGGTCTCAAGAAAATGCGGGGTCAGGGCGGCATAGCCATCTGGCGCCACGCTGCCGCACGCCACATCCAGTCGCTTCGATGAAGGACGCACCCAGATCCCCGTGAGCGAATCCAACGCGACCGGTTCGGTGGCTGTTCGTGCGGCTTGTAAACGCGCATATCGCCCCCGGCACCCTTTGGAGAGCTTCTCCAACCGAAGAAAACTTCTGTCTAAGGCCTGCAGCCTGGCCTCGCGTTCGGTCCCAGACTGCTCCTTCCTGACCTTCGCGCGCTCCTTCTCGAAGCCTCGCCCGTAGTGCAGCGATTGGAGCAGCCGACCGTCTTCGGGGTGGGCGGAGAACGCCAACCCATCGATGACATCACGACGAGCCAACTCAAACAGTACCTCTTCAGTCCTCGATTCCAGCGCGATCACACCCATCGTGTCTCGAATGCGTCGAATATAAGCGCGGCGATCCTCATTCTTGCGACGCGCCATGTCAGTCAACTCTGCGACCTGACGAAACTGCTCTTCATTCAAGCGATCGAAAAGATGGAACATCAGCCAGATGCTCGCCAAGTTCTCTGACCGAGTGCCTGCCCAGGCCATAGACACCCAATCCTCAGGGGTGTGGTCGGGCCGAGGGTAGTACCACGTGCCCTCAAAGGGAAAGACTGCGCGCCGGTTGTCCAGTGCATCGTCAGGGAGCCAACCCAACTGGAGCGCTGCCAAATACACCAAAGGCTTCCACGTCGAACCAAATTGCCGCTGCGCTGATGTTGCGCGATTAAAGTGCTGGTTGTCGTTGCCGCCGACCATCGCGAGTAAACGCCCTTCATTCAAGACCACAACGGCACCCTGGAGTTCAGGACGGAGTTCGGGGTCGCAGAGCAACTCGCCATCTCTAGGCACCTCGCGCAGTGAAACCCGAAGTACGGCGCCCTTCGACAAGCCAGAGAACACCGCAGCACGCGACTCTGCATTGGCCGAAACCCGATGCTTTTTCTGTGCAGAACGCGCGAGCATTTTCGCGACTCGACCGACAGCCTCCTGGTCAACTCGGCACCCTGCGTCGCCGCCAAGCCCCACCCAAAGTGTCCGCTGGTCTCCGTCACCATCCACCCGCTGCACCTGCCCGACGTAAAAGTCACGCGGTACAAAGTCTTGGTTGGGGGCGTTGCTTGGTGCCTTGGAAGCCGGCAGCAAGAAGTCGTCTACCGTCGCACTTTCCAGATAGCCGCCAAGCTCCGTGAGATGGTGCCAAAGCCCGTAGGTCGCCGCGCGCTGCGCGTCGTGATCCAGCGTTGTGACGATCTGTAGACCGGCAGTCGAGGGGTTCTCAATTCCTAACTCTGTAAACAGCGCCGGAAACGGTGCCTGCGTGAGACGCTCTTCCACAGCGTCGAGAACAACCGACCTCGCGTAGCGGAATGTACCGCGCTCAAACGGAATCGGAGTCGCCAACAGGCGTTCGCCCAGCTCGGCATCGAGCGCCCCTTCGTCCAGCATTCGACTCAGGACATAGTCCACACGCGACTCAGCCTTCTCTATAGCCTTCTGCTTTGCCTCGTCTGACCGCTTGATGAACGGGTTGTAATACGCAGGCGCTTTCACCATCCCAGCAAGAAAAGCGCACTCCAACGGTCCAAGATCATCGACGGCCGTGTTGAAGAAATACCGCGCCGCGATCCCGATGCCGCGGCCATTCCCACTCACATGAAACTGATTGAAATAGTACTCAAGGATGTCTTCTTTGGAGTGATGTGCCTCTAAACGCAACGCGTTCACAAGCTCCGTCCACTTGCTTCGAAACGATCGATCGGGCCGATAGTAGAGGTTCTTCGCCGTCTGCTGGGTGAGGCTCGAGCCCCCCGCGACCACGCGGCCCGCCTGGATATTCTTCAGCATCGCCCGGCTGATCCCAAACAGATCAATTCCTGAATGCTCGAAATAGCGCTTGTCTTCACTCGAGGTCAGCGCGTCAATACAGGCCTTTGGGATCCGTTGATAAGGCACGTACTCGCGGTGTTCATGCGCAAAAAAGACCCCGATACGCGACCGTCCGTCGTTATAAAACACCGGGCTTTCTTGAGAGATGACCTGCAAAATGGCATCGCGCAAAATGTGCTCACCGGGCTGTACAACCACGTGCTCCTGGTAGGCGCTGTAAGCCCAAGCGCCCAGGCCTACGAGCAGCACCACCGCGACAAGAACCACATTCCGAACCCAACGAAATACACGCGTCCTCCAAGACGCTTTGGTAGCCTTCTTGGTTCTTGAGGTACTCACCCCGCACCTCGCAGACCCTCTACGACAGCCAATACGGCGTCTCGATTTTTCTGTGGCGTCATCTCCTCAGCGACCGCCCGACAACGTTCACCCAGTCCCTGTGTATCGAGCGCTCGCTGGCTCGCGTGGACCAGACCAGCCACGTCCTCAGCAGAATCGGCAGTCATCCAAGTCTCCGGCAAAAACGCGTGTGCGCCGTTGGTCGCGGTGGTCACGACGGGCACCCCACATGCCATCGCTTCCAACACCGCATTGGCAGCAGCGTCGTACCGGGTGGGCAGGAGCATTAAGTCTGCTGCAGCGAGGTAGCGCTCAGGGTCAGAAGACGCGCCGACAAAGTGGGCCTTGACGCCCAGACGCTTTGCGAGGGCTTCATATCGTGCCTGGCGGCCATCTCCGCCCACGACAACAAGCACCACCCGCTCCAATTCCGCGACCGTCTCCAAAGCGCGATCAAGCCCTTTGCGCACAAAACCCGACCCCAAAAAAACAACGAGTCTGTGGTCTGGAGTCACTTGCAACGCCTGGCGGACCTGCTCACACGCGTCGATATTTGGTCTAAATCTACCTGTATCGACGCCGTTCGGAATCACAACGACTCGGTCTGGATCCGCCCCATACCTTGAGACCAACTCCGAGCGGGGACGAGGCGCATTCGCGATCACGCGGCGTGCTGAGAGCACTGACGCACGATCGATCCAGCGCTCAACATGCTGACGAATCGAAAGCCACCACCCTGGAACCGTATCTAAGTACGCGTCGTGGCATCCTCCACCGGCGCGGTAGATCTCCAGTCCGGGCACACGGCCCAGCCCGATAGCAACATCCGGCAAAATACGTTTTAGACGCCGCCGGGCCACCGCCGCAAACAAGAGCATGGTCCACATACCGCCCAATCGAGGCACTGAAAGTCGATGCAAAATGAGCCCCTCCTCCGCCGAGGGCAGATCCTCGTCAGAAGAACACTCAATGCAAAGTACGTGCACAACATGGCCGGCCTCGATGAGAGCCTTGGTCAGATTGACCGCGTAACCGCCGGTCCCGCCTCCAATTCGATACCTCCGAAGCACCAGTGCTACAGCAAGATGCTCACGCTCCGGGAAGGTGAGTGGGCTTTCGAAATTCTGCTTTGAGTCGCGTGAATGCTGCGACAAGTAGAGTCTGCCCCACTTGAGCCCCACGTGGAAGGCCGACAGCCCCGCGACCATCAGCCCACGGACCCCATCTATAAAACCAGCAAGGAAGACATAGCCCCGCAGAAAAGCCCAGATCGGTCGAAACAGGACATCCCACACATGCGCCCTGCGGTCGGTGACCTCCACAAAGCGCTTCGAATAGCGATCTAAGGTGGCGAGATGCTCACTCAAGTCGCGGTAAGGATGATGATCAAGGTCGCCGGACAGTCGCCCGGTATCACCATCCACAACCAACCAGTCATGAGGATCCGTCCCCACCCAACGGGCGCGGCCTCGACGAACGAGACGCAGTCGACGATCCGGATACCAGCCGCCCGCCCTCAAACGGCGCCCAAGGTAGTGATTCCTGCGGTTCACCCAAAACCCATACACTGCCGGCGAGGAACTCAACACTGTGCGCACAGCAGCAGCCAGCGTTTGCGAAACCCGCTCGTCCGCGTCGAGTGAAAGCACCCAGTCATGACGCGCCCAATTCATCGCACGCTGCTTTTGAGCGACATGTCCTGGCCAGTCGGTCTGAATGACGCGTGCACCCAAGGCTTCCGCGCGCTGAACAGTCTCGTCGTCCGAGCCGGAATCTACGACCAACACTTCATCAGCAAATTGGACGGATCGAATCGCATCCTCGATACGGTCCGCTTCATTGCGCGCGATAATGACGGCCGACAGCGGCTGCATGGGGCTCCTTGCGAGCTCCCCCTTTTTTAAGGGTAGAGCAACACGTACAACAAGACCCCCGTAACCGACACATAAAGCCAAATCGGAAGCGATACTTTCGCGAGCGCACGATGCCGCGCATCCTGACGGATCCACCCTCGATGCAACGTGGTCAACGCGAGAGGAACAACGAAGATAGCGAGCACAATGTGACTGATCAGCACCACATAGTAAAAGGTCGTCCAATCGCCGGCATACGCGCGCGGACCCGCCTTAAACCAATGATAAATCACGTAAGTAACTAGAAACGCTGTCGACGTCCCGAAGGCTAAAAGCATCGCGTTCTTGTGCGCACCGATGCGACGGGCGCGAATGAACCAAAACGCTATCAACAACAAAACGGTGGTGATGCTGTTCAGCGTCATATTCACAAAGGGCAATGCGCTGACGTCCAAAGACCCACCGACCTCGGGACGAGGGCCCAAGATCAAAAACGCGACGGCGCCGACGATAATCACCGAAAGTATCGCGATGATCCGATTCCAAAAGCCTTCTGTGGCGGCCTCCGACCCTGTAACGGTTCCCGGCGGCGCAGAGATGTTGTCAGACATTTACACTCCAGAGCGGTCCTGAATCACTCTTCTTCAAAGTGCCGGGTCCCTAATTCGAGCCAAGCGGCTCGCAACTCCAACCGCAGCTGCTCCTGCTCTCGCATTTGTTCTTTTATGCCCGAAAGCCGAGAAGCCTGCTCACCGGCGAGCACGTCATAAGCGCTATTGGCTGAAGCGTCCCCACTCGCTCTACGCCGGTCCAGCGCTTCTAATTCTGCCTGCCCGGTCCGATAATCTAACGCCGAAGCATCGATGACCCGTTCCAAGCCTTCCAGCTTCTCGCGTACATCCACGAAGGCTGTCGCAAGCTCGACCGCCAGCACATCATCCATCGCATAGCGGATCGTCTCACCGGAGTACAACACCTCGATCAGGTGTACCTCGTCTTCATCAAGCTGCATCGTTGGTTGGACCGCGACAAGACCCGCAACTTCTTCTGCCGAACTAAACTGACTCAACGTCAAAAAGACAACGCCGAAAGACAGTAGTGTCGACAACGCACCAAGCGACCAACGCGACACCCGCGACCTTAAGGTCAAAGTCCGTGAAGGGGCCGTGGGCGCAGGCCCCAACCGCCGCAGCAGGCTGGAGGTTTCACGTCGGCGCAGTAGGCTAAGACTCACTTTCAGCGCATCACGTGCCTCATCCAGCTTACCCTTGGCTGTGAGAGCTAATCCGACCCAACGCAAAATCCGTGCGTTCTCTTGCGCAGGCTCTACTGGGCGATCTGAGAGCGCTTGGTGTAAAGCCCGGTACGAATAAAGAACCCCTTGCGGAGACCACCAGCCCAGCAAGCCCGTGAGACCGATAGCGCGCAGCGCAGCCAAATCACGACAAGCCGCACAATTCACGCCACCAAACGACGGGCGCGCTGCGACCAGCACAAACGAAGCAACAGCGGGCCAGGTCGCCAAACGAATCGACGCATCGAGTCGACCACAACGCTCGCATGCCACATCACGAAGGACCTGTTCTAAATCGATATCGAGTTCAGACGGCTCCTCTTCTGTCTCCCAAATCCGCCCTTCGTTTAAGGTTCTGCGATCGAGCCAGCTGTCCAGTGCCTGGCGCTGTGCGGGATCATTCAGCACCTCGTACGCGCGATTGATGACCCCCATACGTACAGAGTCAGTCTCCGTGCCAGTTCGATCCGGATGGTATCGCTTCGCGAGCCGACGATACACCCGGCGAAGCTCCGACGGCCCGACATCTCGTCGTACCCCCAGCACTTCGTACGGCGTGCGACCTTGCTCGTCCCAAGAAAAGCCCAAGTGTATTTACCTCTCAACTCTATTCTGCCAGTACACCGCAAATAGATCGGGATCTACCTTATGTGGACTGAAGCCGTCCGCTGATGATCTCAAACACACTCTATACGCGCAATGGCGCAAATTTCGAAGGTTGGCACGACCTTTGTATTAGAGATTTCCACCTGCTTCCGAGGTGTGTCATGCGTGGACTTCTTTACATCGGCTTTTTCTTCCTCACGGCGTGCGTGAAGGGCGATCCTCAGGAATCGCCTTCCATCGACAAGAGCCCAGGACAAACGCTCGTCTTCAGCGAAGACGTGGCGCTTACGGAAGGTACCGAAGACGAGAAACGGACGCCGATTCTCACGATGCGCGCGCTTGGCGCGACCGACACACTGCCCGATCGGTTTGTCATTCATGCGCTAAACCCGCTGTTTGCTGATGATGAGATCGGAAAACCCATACCCGAATCTACAATCTTAAATTTCTCGCCCCCAATAGACGGTAAAGCGAGCGTAGAAAACCCATACACGGTGATCTTCACCCCAACGTCGGGCTTTGCGCATGCCACCAAATACACCGCAACACTCGAGCAAATCGGTGGCAGCACAGACATCTGGACAGCAGAACCCAAAGACGCTTGGCAGACACTATTCGAAACCCCCGCGTTCACGTTCAACGGTCTTGCGACACAAGGTTTAGGTCGAAACGCAAAACGAAAATCAGAGCGTGAGTTGGCGGTGGATCTTCTGTTCTCCGGCCCCGTCGACCTTACATCTGTTCGCGAACGCGTCGCGTTCACCTTGGACGGTAAACGCATCAAAGCAAAGCAGATCGAACTCGGCTCGAACAAGCGCCACGTCCGAGCGCTCTTTCAAGTGTATGAGAGTGCCTTTTCGACCGAGCCTGAGTTTGGTGTCAAGCTCGCGGCAGGCGTGCGCTCTAGTCTAAACCCGAAGCTTGAGACCACCGCGCGTAGTGAAGTCAAACAGCTCGACTGGAGCCGGCCCAACGTCGAAATCTACTCAGTGATCGTGCGGGAAGGAAACGACGGCCACTACCTAGACTTCATCTGTAATGACGGTGCTGTGCCAGAGAAGCGATGGTGGTGGGATCGCACCCACTGGGATGACTACCGGGTCTCTGTCCGCTGCCTAATCGAGGAATCCAGCGTAGAAAGTTTCGTTCGGGTCAGCCCTGAAACCGAGGTGTCCGTCTCTCTGTCCGACGCAGGCTTCCGTCTTCATGGCGCATTCGAGCAAGGAAAGCTTTCGATATCAATAGACGCCGGCACACGAACAGTGGATGGCGGCGTGCTTCAAACGGCGTACCACACCGACGTCACCATTCCAGAGCGTTCTAGCTCCCTTCAATTCGTATCCAAAGGACGCTACCTGCCGCGCTCCGAATGGAACCGACTGCCAGTTCGACACCGCAACATCGAACAAGCCCGAATGCGCATTCGCCACATCCCAGCACAAAACCTGGTCTTCTGGGCGAGCGGGGAAGAACAAGCGAACCAAAGAACTTCAACGCTGGTCGTAGACGAAAAGTTCGCGCTCGCCGGGCCACACAATCAAGAGTCAACATCTTGGGTAGACGTCAAAAGTCTACTTCCGGACCCCAAGGCGGGCGTCTATGAACTCACGCTAGACGCGATCAACGCAGACGACTCGACAGTGGCTACAGACGTCGCTCGAGTCGTCGTGACCGACCTTCAGCTGGTCGTCAAAGAAGCCGAGCCCAGGACGGGCGAAGTCTGGTCGCCAGAGATCGCGGTATGGGCGCTGGATATCCACACGAACCAAGCGCGCGCAGCGACCGAAATAGAGCTGGTTCGCCCCTCGGGAGACGTTCTGGATCGCTGTACAACCGACCGGTCCGGCCGCTGTAACCTGACACCCCCGACCGACACCGTTGACGAAACCGCGGCGTTCGCACTGATCGCCCGACATGCGGATGACCTGACTTATCTCCGGTTCGGCGACCTTGAGATCCTGGCCCCTGAACATGTACATGGTGCATCGTATCAAGACGAATCTCCCTACCGCGCAGCGCTCTACCCCGACCGAGGTGTCTACAGACCTGGAGATACTGCCCACATCACAGCGCTCGTCCGCAACCAAGGCCATGTGGCACCAGACGCAGGCCTACCCGTCGCGCTAAAGCTGATGGATCCGCGGAAACGACTGCTGAAGCGCATCCCGCTGAAGACGAACGCTACCGGGTTTGTCTCAACGGATATCGACTTCGCGGACTTCGCGGTCACGGGTCGATACCGTGCGGTCCTTGAGATCGCCGAAAAGGAAGTAGGGGCGACGAGCCTATCTGTGGAAGAATTCGTCCCGGAGCGCTTGGCCGTGGAAGCCAAAGCTGAGGTCGAGGCCGCTCTGGCGACACAAGATGTACCGATAGGTATCGATGCCCGTTGGCTATTCGGTGGCAAAGCGAGCGGAAACCGCGTCAATCTCGAGTGCGTGCTCGCGCCGAGCACCTTCCAACCTGAAAACAACACGGATCTTCACTTTGGAGCGGCACACCTGGGTGGTGAACCCATGCCACTGGCCATGGACGGCACGATAGGCACCTTGGGAGAAGACGGTAAAGCGACGCTCCGCTGCCCAGCACCGGCCAGAGCTGGAGGCTTCGAGGGCATGGGTACGCTTGTGGCTCGCGCACGCGTCTGGGAAGGCGAGAGCGGCAGAACAACGATCGGGACCAGCCGCGTCCCGATTCATCCGGAGGCGTACTACATCGGCCTCAAGAGCTCATCGAAAGAAGTACGTGGCGGTGAGAACATCCAGATCGCAGGTCGCTTCGTCGACTGGGCTGGAGACAAATCACACCCCGTGGACGAACTGTCCGTCAGTCTGTACCGAATTGAAGAAGAGGTCGGATGGATCTGGGACAGCAATGCGCGACGGTCTCGATACCGTGAAACACAGCGTCGCATCCCGGAATCCACGCAGGCAGTGGCGCTCACCAAAGGGGCGTTCTCCCTCGATCTCAAGACATCTAAAGACGCTGACGGCTACCTGGTTGTCGCCAGTTCCGGACGCGCAGAGACCGAGTTGTACGTAAGCGGTAAATCGATCCCATGGTGGTGGGGCCAAGGCGAGACGACCACCTCACACACCCCGAAACCTCAGCGGCCGGAGACGCTCGCCATCAACGTGCCGAAATCTGTGACCGTCGGGAGCAAACAGACTGCCACTATCGAAACCCCATTCGCGGGACGGCTGCTCGTGACGCTCGAAACAGACGGTGTACTCACATCGTCTTGGCTAGACGTTGAGGCGGGTAAAACGACCTGGCCCTTTGAGCTCAAAGACTTT
>Ga0163179_10001489_pt1 | contig 16628 bp, 17 predicted proteins | sample AtlANTMetagenome_FD_109643 | JGI IMG/M metagenome (GOLD analysis project Ga0163179, IMG submission 109643) | Marine eukaryotic phytoplankton communities from the Atlantic Ocean - Atlantic ANT 2 Metagenome | ecosystem: Environmental > Aquatic > Marine > Oceanic | place: North Atlantic Ocean... | reverse complement strand
CCTATGAAGTTGATGATGGAAGTATTGCTATGAATAATAATGATATCACTGAAATGAGTATTGAAAATCGTGCCCTTGAGGGTATCTTTTTATGCTTTCAGTATCCAGTTGCCATTCCAGGTGTTGGTATGGCCTACTTTCTAAGATCTGCATTAAATGCACACAGGAAACATCAAGGTAAAGATGAAATGGATGCATTAGAATTCTTAAATAATGCTAAAGCAATACTATCAGAGCTTGGTTTAGATGACTCTTTTTTAAAAAGATCAATTAATGATGGATTCTCAGGAGGAGAAAAAAAGAAGAGTGAAATTCTTCAACTTTTAACAATAAATCCAAAGCTAGCAGTATTAGATGAAACAGACTCAGGTCTTGATGTTGACGCACTTCGTACAGTAGCTAAAGGTGTTAATAAGTTTAAAAATAAAAATAATTCAGTGCTAATTATTACTCACTATCAACGTCTTTTAGATTATATCAAGCCAGATGTTGTACATTTGATGATTGACGGTAAAATTGTTAAATCTGGGGATATGTCACTTGTAGAAAAAGTAGAGAAAGATGGATACTCTTGGTTAGAGAGCTAAAATGATTGATTCAATTAAAAAAAATAGTTTAGAATTTTTCAATACACATGGTCTGCCTAGTAAGAAGCTAGAAAATTGGAAATTTACTTCAAGCAGGAATTTTAAAAATTTTAGTGAACCATTATCAAATAACCAAGAAAGTATAGATTTTGAAACTGATGAACTTTCATTAGTATTTATTAATGGTATTTTGAATCCAGAATCATTAAAGAATTTTAAATTTTCTCACTTACTAGAAGTACAAAGTTTAAACTCAATTGAAAACAAAAATCTTTTGGAATGTTCTGACAATTTTTTAAATGAATCCATGTTCAATCTTGGAATATCTGAATTTAAAAATGGAAGCTATATTTCTTTCAAAAAAAATTCAGTTATAGAGGAAGTTATTAATATTAAAAATTATTTTTTGAAAGAAAATGAAGGCAAAAGAGTTTCTTCATTCAATATTTTTCATATAGGTCAAGGTTCAGAAGTTTCTATTATGGAGCAAGACTTTAAAGAAGACTACTCAATATTTAATTTGAAGTTAAATAAATTTATTTGTGAAGATTCCTCCATTTTGAAATATGGAAAATCATTTAATGATAATTCAAAAACATACTCACTTTCTTATAGCTACTACCAACTAAAAAAAAATGTTTGTTTAAATATAGACTCTATGGTTAAATGCTCATTTTTTAAAAAGGAATTTATTGAAGTTGATCTTAATGATACCGGAAGTGATGCTAAGATTAATATTTTGAATCTTGGAAAAGAAAATCATCATGTTGATAATAATATATTAATTAATCATAATGCAGAACATTGTACGAGTTTTCAACATGTAAGAAATGTGCTTGATAATAAATCAACAGCTGTCTTTAATGGAAAGGTTATTGTTTCTGAAGGTGCTCAACAAACTGATTCAAACCAATCTAATAAAAATCTTCTTCTTTCCTTTGAATCAAATGCATTTTCAAATCCTCAATTAGAAATTTATGCAGACGATGTATCTTGTGGACATGGTTCAACAACTGGTGCTTTAGATGAAAATAGTATTTTTTATTTGCGAGCTAGAGGCATTCATCGTGATGCCGCTCAAAAGATTCTAATTAAAGCTTTTGCAAAAGAAGTCATTGATGACTTTTCTCTTTCATCGCTCCAAGATATATCCGAAATTGCTTTGGATAGCTGGATTGATGGATAATATAAAAAATAATCTTGCAAATATTCGTGATGGCTTTTCTATTTTAGATGGACAAGACAAACTAATATATTTAATTGATTTAGGTAAGAAGCTTGATCATGTTGATGAAGCTGAACGTACTGAGAAAAATAAAATTTATGCTTGTACCTCTCAAACTTGGTTAAAACTAAATTATGAAAATGATTTAGTTGAAATGCAAGCCTTTTCAGAAAGTACAGTTGTTAAAGGATTGCTTCGAATTCTTCAAATTGCTTTTTCAAATTCAGAAAAAACAAGTATTATTAATTTTATTGAAAGTTTTGATGATTGTAGCAGTCTTTTTGAATGGCTTAATCTTGGCTCAGCTATATCTAGTCAACGACAAAATGGATTTCTAGGATCACTTGAATACATTAAAAAGGAATTAACTAATGCATAAAGAATTTACGATATTAGAAGACATAGTTGTACACAGTGTACCTGATGGTATCAAAACTACTCTCTCAAAAGGTAAAACAGGAATTATTTCTCAATCATTAGGAAATAACTATACTATCATTGTTGAAGGTAATATGTATCAATTAAATGGTATAGATGGTGAAAAAATTGGAGAAGAAAAAATTGAAGTCAGTTCTAATAACTTTGCTAATGAAGAAGAAGTTTGGAATGTTTTACATACATGCTATGACCCAGAAATTCCTGTGAATATTGTCGATCTTGGATTAGTCTATAACTGTGAAATTAAAGATCAAGAAGGTGGGGTAAGTATATTAATTCAGATGACTCTTACTGCTCCAGGATGTGGAATGGGCCCTGTTATTGCAGATGAAGTGAAACAAAAATTATTATCGCTTAGCGGTGCACAATCAGTTGAAGTAGAACTCGTATGGGAACCACAGTGGAATCAAGATATGATGAGTGATGCAGCAAAATTACAATTAGGCCTTTATTAAAATTATGCGAGATATTCGAAAAGACTTTCCAAACTTAAATGAAATGAACCGCGGGAAACCTTTGGTTTATTTGGATAGTGCTGCGACCAGTCTTACTCCTCAAAAGGTAATAAATTCTGAATCAGAGTATTATGAAAAATTTGGAGGAAGTATTCATAGAAGCGTTTATGAATTAGGAGAAAAAGCAACAAATGCTTTCGAAAATAGCAGAAATAATATTGCTAAATTCATTGGAGCTTCTAAAAACTCAATTATATTTACAAAAAGCGCTACTGAAAGTATAAACCTTGTAGCGGAATCTTGGGGATTTTATAATTTAAAAAAAGGTGATGTCATTCTCCTCACTGATATGGAACATCATTCTAATATTATACCTTGGCAAATAATTTGTAAAAAAACAGGTGCTAAAATTAAATATTTAAAGTCAACTAAAGATGGAACCATAAATTTAGATGATTTAAAAAAATCTTTGGATAAAAATGTAAAAATAGTGAGCATTACTCATGCTTCTAATGTTTTTGGAACAATAAATCCTATCAAACATATTACAAAAATTGTTAAAAAAAATGGATCTAAAATCATGATAGATGGTTGCCAAAGTATTCCACATATGAAAATAGATGTTCAAGATTTAGATTGTGATTTTTATGCATTTTCAGGGCATAAAATGTTTGGACCAACTGGTGTTGGAGTACTTTATGGTAAAGAAGAAATTTTAGAGGAAATGCATCCTTATCAAACTGGTGGAGGTATTATTGAAACAGTTACTATGACTGATTCAACGTGGACGACTATTCCTCATAGATTTGAGCCAGGTTCGCCCATGGCTGCACAAGCTATTGCACTTTCAGAAGCTATAAATTATTTAGATAAATGCTTAGATAATCACGATAGTTCATTAAATGAATATTCTTTAGAAAAAATGAAATCTATTAATGGAATTTCAATATATGGTCAAGCTCCTGAAAGAACTCCTATAATTAGTTTCAATATTGAAGGGGTTCATTCTTTAGATTTGGCACACTTTCTAGATTTTGAAGGAATAACTATTAGGTCTGGACATCATTGTTGCCAACCATTAATGAGTGCTCTTGATATCTCTTCATGTGCTAGAGCGAGTTTCTACTTTTATAATAATAGTAATGAAGTCGATTTTCTTGTTGAAAAAATTAATAAAGCAATCTCAATTTTAAAATAATGGAAAATATCAGCCTAGATGATTTTCTCTCAGACGGAATGATTCAAGAAAAAGATTTTCGAGAAAAAGTTAAGAATATTGACTGGACTAAATTTTCTAATAAAAAAGTAATGATTAAAGGATGTTCGCAAGTTACAATTCCTACATGGGCTTATTTAATTATTGTATCAAACTTATCACAACATGCTGATAGAATATACTTTGGAGAATCTTGCTCAGCTGTAGAAATTTTTAAAAAATAAATTTTTTGATTAGAGTAGCTTGATTTATTAAAAAAAATGTATTAATTATGGGTATGAAAAATTTGGGGGAAATCTAAATGGCAAAAATTGGAATGTTCTGGGGTAGTACTACAGATATGACTAAAGAAGCTTCAGAGTTAATACATGAAGGACTTGAAGCTGCTGGACATGAAATTGATTCATTCGATATTAGAAACACTGATCCCTCAAAAATGTTAGAGTATGACAATTTACTTATTGGTTGTCCAACATGGAATGTTGGTGAATTACAAGACGATTGGGAAGATGTTTTTGGAGAATATGAAAAATTAGATTTTTCAGGTAAAACAGCTGCTTTCTTTGGAATTGGTGATCAAATAGGATATAGTTTTAACTTCCTTGATGCAGTAGGTATGCTTGCAAAACCATATATGGACAATGGTGGAAAATTAATTGGGAAATGGCCTACTGATGGCTATGAATTCGATGAGTCTCTTGGATGTGTTGATGGAGAATTTCTAGGTCTAGCAATCGACTATGATAATCAAGATGAGTTAACTGAAGAAAGAATTGAAGCTTGGGTCGAGCAAATAAAAGATTTATTTGAGTAATTTTTTTAAATATTAAGTAAGATTTTCTGCTACAATATCTGCAACATCTTTCACTTTAATCTCTTCTTGCCCCGATGGAGTCAATGGTCCGATACCTTGATTCATCATTCCATAACAAAAGTTACATCCAGTTACAACGGTATCCGCTTTTGATTCGATCACTTGCTCTGCTCTTAGGAGATGAGTTCTTCCTTCACCGCTGTCTTTTTTCCACCATAAAGCTCCACCAGCTCCACAACATAAAGTTTCTTTACCGCTTTCATCTAATTCAAAAAATTCAGGTGCAGCAGCTTTGATAGCATTACGAGGGGCAGAGACTTCATCAAGTGTTCTAGATAGATTACATGGATCATGATATGTTACTTTCTCTAATGCGCCCGGATTAATATTGATTCTACCTTGCTCAAGTAATTCTGAAATTACCTGCGTATGATGTTTTACTTCATATTTTATCTCATGATATTTTTTGTATTCTTTTTGAAGATTAACAACACAATGAGGGCACATAGTCGTAACATTTTTTACTTTGTTTAATTCTTTAACATTTTGATCCATTAGAAGTTGATAAGTCAGTTTATCACCTAACTTATTTGCAGGATCACCTGAACACTGCTCATTACTTAATACACCATATGTTACATCAGCAGATTCCAGAATTTTGACAAAATTCCTCACAGAACTTACAAAATTTGGATCCATTGCATGCTTTGCAAAGCAACCAAGCCAAAGTACCAGCTCTTTGTCTGCAGTATAAACTGGAAGTTCGTTCAACAATTCACTTGCAGAGGATCCTTCAGTATTACCAGTTTCTTGAAGATTTCTTAAAAGCTTTTGATATTCTTGAGGAACATCACCTTCTGCAAGCACTTGAAAGCTTCTTATTTCGTCAGCTTTCTCAACATGATTTCCAACAGGACAAACTTCCGTACATGCTTGGCAAGTAGTACACTCCCATCCAGCCTCAACATTAATCTTATCGACTACATCTACACCACCACTTTCAAGCATTGGTTTTTTGAGATCTAAAATGAAATGATACTTTGGATCTAAAATTCCTCCACCTCTATTTGCCGGACAAACATCTGTACATCTTCCACATTCAACACAAGTAAAAATATCCAATGCTTGATCTTTACTAAGTCTGGATAAATCGAGCAGTAAATTATCTAGCTCTTCTTCTGAAGCTTCCATATCGATTGGTATTGCTCCATGACTTGGGACTTCAAAAGGTCTTAAAAATATATTAAAAGGAGACAATACTAAGTGCATATGTTTTGATTGCGGAATTAAAAAAAGAAATCCTCCTATAACTCCTGAATGTAACCACCAATTAAATTTCTCTGCAGCCCCAGACAAAATATGGAACTCATCGATTAAATAGGTTGCCATTAAAGTAACAATGAATACGGAAACTATAGCTGAAGTACTTGAAAATTTTCCTAATGCTTCAGGCTTTATGACAAATCTTCTATATGCTAATCCTAGAATTCCTATTGAACATAATATAGCCCAAGGAGCACCAAAGAAGAGAAAATATGTATGTCTAATTGAATCACTAAAAATTGGTAATCCAAAAGCCATTCCAAAATGATTAATTGTTATTAACCCAAAAAAAATAAATCCATACATCACAAGAGCATGAAGTATACCAGCAGATTTTCGCTTACCACTAGCAACTTTTTTATGAAGAATTACTTCATCAAATACTCTAGCAATTCTTTTAGGAAGTTGATCAATGCTAAAGTCTGATTTACCTTTAAGGACAATTTTTAGTCTTAATAATAAGTGGTAAAGAAAAAATGATATACCAGATAATAAAAAAATAGCTAACGCTATTTGTTCAATAAGGGAAAATTGCATCATAAGGAGCTCTTAATTGCTACTTATTTATTTCCTCGGTTAATTTTGGTACAATTTCGAGAACATCTCCAATGACCGCATAATCTGCAATTTCAAAAATTGGTGCATCTTCGTCTTTGTTTATAGCCAAAATATTCTTAGAGCCTTTCATTCCGACAACATGTTGAATTGCACCAGATACCCCTAGTGAGAAATATAGTTTTGGAGATACTACTTGACCTGAACTACCTACCTGCCTGTATGGAGGCAACCATCCCATGTCAACCACGGGCCTTGAAGATGCAACCTCAGCTCCCATTGCATCTGCTAAAGACTGCATTGTTGGAAGATTATCTTCACTCTCAATGCCTCTTCCAATTGAAACAATCAGTTCAGCTGCAGTTAAATCAACTCCGCTTGAAGATTCCTGGAATTCAGGCTCACTATGCGATTTGATATCATGATCAGATAATTCAACAATGAATCGAACTTCCTCATCAGGACTACCATCAATAAGATCATCACTAGAAAATGCAGCAGATTGAAAGCTAAGTAGTGCTTGCTCAGAGCTAACTTCAATACTCGTTGCTAGCTTTGCATTAAAAACTTGTTTAGAAAAATGAGGTCCACCATTAAAGTCGACAGAAATAATATCACTAACAAAAGGAATATTTAGTTTTGCACTTACCCTTGGAAGAAAATCACGAACCATGTAGGAATGCCCCATCAAAACATATTTTGGAGATAATTCACTTATAACATCAGATAAAGCTTTTGAATATCCATCTGCTGAATACATATCAATCATTGCATGCGTGCAAGTAATCAATTTATTAGCTTTGAAATTTTGAGCTTGTGAATTTAAATCATCTACTTTTTCACCAATACAAAGAATATAAAGTTCGCAATTTAGCTGTTCGGCGAACTTTTGTCCTGCAACAACTGCTTCGATACTAAAAGGGTGAATTTTGCCTCTTTGGTTTTCTAGGACTACTAATATCATGATATGACCTTTAATTTATTTTTTAAAATATCCATAATTTTGGCTACAATTGTGTCAGCATCACCTTCAATTTTTTCAGTTACCTTTTCATTTTTTGGAATGTAAAGATTTACAAAACTTTGACCTTGCTCAGATGGTGAAGCCTCCAAAGTATTTAATTCTTTTCTTTTAGCTCCCATAATTCCCTTTAATGATGGGTAACGAGGCTCATTAATTCCTGATTGAATTGAAATACTTGATGGGAAAGGAAGTGTAACCCATTGAAACCATCCTGATTCTAACTCTCTCTTAACCTTGATTTTGTCACCTTCAACTTGCGTTTCAATTGCTAAAGTTGCGGTAGACATATCTAGCATTTCACCAACTAAAACTCCGGTTTGTCCAGAACCCATATCATCTGATTGTAAACCAGAAAATATTAAATCAAAATTCTCAGATTTTAAATTATCTGCAAATAATTTTGCAATACTAAGAGGATCAGTAGTGGTAGATTCGTTCTTAATAAATATGCCACGATCAGCACCTTTTGCTAAACCATCTTTAATAACTTTAGAAGTGTTAGCTTCAGAACCAAGAGTTACTACAACTACTTCGGAATCACCACCAACATTCTCTTTAATTTGCAATGCTTCTTCAAGTGCATAAGAGTCACTTTCATTGACAACGTAATTAACCATAGCTTCATCAATCCATTTACCAGAGCTATCTACTCTAATACTTGATTCATAACTAGGTATTGCTTTTGTTAAAACTGCTATTTTCATTTTTTTCCTTAAAACCGACTAATCAGTCTGTTTTTTAATATAAGCCACAAAAATCAAATTAAACAATTAATTATTGTAAAAAAAACAGGCTATAAAAGAAAGTTGATAAGCGGGGGAAAGTCTTTCAATCTTTCGCATTTTTTATAGCCTGAAAATCTGTCAGTTAAATTAATTTAGTATTTTTATAATGCGTTTAAAAGAAATTTTATTCGGAGTCTTCTGTAGCAAACTTAGTCCAATCACTAGAAACTGCAGATTCGTCGATTGACGTTTCAGTTTCAGCTGCTACAGTATTACCGCCATGTCTAGCATCGTCTTCATAAATATTTAAACTATCTTTTTTCACCTCGTATTTGTCAAGGTCAAATTCTTCATCTTCACTATTTAACGATTCTTTATCTTGATTATATAAATCTAAATCAAAAAAATCTAAATTTTCTACGTGACCATTTTCCATTAAATACTCAAGGAAAGGTAAAAAAATTCTTTGCTTTAAATTCATACCACAGGCAGGGCATTTTAATTTATCCCCAATATCAGAAGTCTTTACTTCAACATCACAGCAAGGAGTTATTACTTCATCAATACTATTTAAATCAAATGTACTCATATTGATTCGAAGATATTATTTGTTTGGTATTGTGTCAATCTTTTTTATAAAGATCAAAAAAAGTAGCTTCTATTGAGGAAAAATCAACATTTCTTCTAGACATTGCTTTTGAAGCTACATCCTTAAAATCTTCAAAAGTAATTTTTGAAATCTTTCCTTTATAATAAAATGAAAAGCTTGGAATATATCTTGGTGGAAAAGATTGTGAGACAATATTAGATCCCATTTCAATTACTGTGCCTGTATTTAGATTGGTACTAATTGATGTTTTTACATGTTCTCCAATTACTGAACCAAAGAAAATGGATTTAGTGTCAACTAATTCTCCATTCCACTTTACTAAAACATTAGAGTAATTGTTCTTCAAATTACTTGTGGTAGTACCAGCACCAAGATTTACCCAAGAAGCAATAAAACTATGCCCTAAAAATCCCTCATGTGCTTTGTTAGCAAATGGTTGGAAAATAGAGGTGTGTACCTCACCTTTAACTTTGCAATTATGGTTAATTATTGATTTAGAAATATTTGAGTGAGATTTAATTAAACAATTATCTCCAATAAATACAGGTCCATTAATAATAACAAATGGTTCTATAATAGCTGATTGAGAAATAAAAACAGGTCCATTTGATTCATCTATAACAACATTATCAATTTTTGAATATGAACTTTCAATATCTTTAAAAAAATAATCAATATTAGCAATCCACTGCCATGGAAATTTAAGGCTGTCATCTAAATTATAAACTTTATCATTTATAATTAAATCAGATGATATAATTTTTTTCAAATGTTCTATCATATTTTTATAAACTGCTGTATCATTTTAAAAGTTCCTTCTAAATCTTGTTGATAATTGGAATCCAATATAACATTATAATATTTTTTGGAATTATCATAATTAAAACCCATTCTAACTTTTGAATTATTAAGCAAACACAAGAAAGCTCCAAACCTGCTAAAGTTAACATTCAAATCAATGATATTTTCAAAATTATATTTTCTGATTTTATCAATAAAAATATCTCTTGGTAAACCTAAAGAATTCATATCATTATAGGTGTATTGAATTGAATTTTGGATTATCTCATCTGAATAAAAACTAGAGATAGAGTCTTTTAATAAATAATGAACTTTACCTTGCGCTGTTTCTATGAAAAGTTCTGCCATCTTAAAAGCGATATCATTATCTGGAAGAACAACTAGACTATCGCCGTTAAATTTGTAAGCATAATCAGAATTTTTAGCATATTTTCGATATTTAGTTGCAAGCATTAATTTTTCTTTTAAAGTGAATTCCATATCTTTATGTTAATTTAATCATTAATTAGAATAATTTATTTTATAAAGGTTTAATTTTTAATATGTCAAAAAACAAATTTGGTAAATATCCCTTTGAAAAAGGTATATATAAAAATATGTACCAAGACAAACTATGGACTATGCGACAATATGCAGGTTTTTCATCTGTTACTGAATCAAATAAAAGATACTTAAAGCTAATTGAAAATGGAGTAAGTGGTTTGTCTATTGCATTTGACTTACCAACACAGATGGGATACGATTCTGATGATGATATGTCTTTTGGCGAAGTAGGAAAATCTGGTGTTCCAATTTCAACCATTGAAGATATTGATCGTCTTTTTGAAAATATTAATCTTGAACATATTTCAGTTTCAATGACTATAAACTCCACAGCTGCTATCTTGCTAGCATTCTATATTGCAACAGTTAAAAAAAGAGGTTATAACTTTAATAATATGCGGGGGACTTTGCAAAATGACATTCTTAAAGAATATATTGCGCGAGGAACTTTTATTTTTCCCGTAGAACACTCGCTAAGATTAACTTCTAATATTTTTGAATATTGTCAAAAAAAACTTCCCAAATGGAATAGTATTTCTATTTCAGGATATCATATTCGAGAAGCTGGAAGCACTGCAGTTCAAGAATTAGCTTTTACATTTGCTAATGCAATTACATATTTAGAAAAAGCTAAAGAAGATGATTTAGACCTTATTCAATTAACTGAACAAGTATCATTTTTTTTCAATGCCCATCGAGACTTCTTTGAAGAGGTTGCAAAATTTAGAGCTGCTAGAATCATTTGGGCTAAGATTATAAAGAAAAGATTCAAGATAGATAATGTAAAATCTCAGTTATGTCGATTTCATGTTCAAACCGGCGGGTCAACACTTACTGCACAACAAGTTGATAATAATATAGCTAGAACAACTTTAGAAAGCTTATCAGCCGTTTTTGGAGGAGCGCAGTCGATTCATACAAATGGAAAAGATGAAGCAGTAAGTTTACCTTCTGAAGAAAATGCTACTACAGCTTTAAGAATTCAGCAAATAATTGCACATGAAAGTGGAGTAGCAAATTATATTGATCCATTGGGAGACAGTTCAATTATTAAAGACTTAACTAATAATATTGTTAAAGAAGTAGAAATTAAAATTGATGAAATATTCGAAAAAGGTGGTATGAAGTTTTTAATTGAAGAAGGACAAATTCAAAGTGAGATAGAAAAATCTGCATTCCAATTTCAAGAAAATATCGACTCAAAAAAAACAATTTTGGTTGGAGTGAATAAGTTTATAAATGAAGATGAAATCAATGACTCAGGCACTTCGTTCAAAGATAGTTCAAAACATAGATTACAACGATTAAAAGTTTTTAAAGAAAACAGAGGCAATAAAATTGTAGAAAAATCTCTAGAACAATTAGTTAAAGTTGCCAAAACAAATAAAAACCTAATGCCACAAATTATAAACTGTGTAGAAAATAATTGTACGCTTGGTGAAATAATAATTGCTTTAAAAAAAGTTTTTGGTGAATATTTAGAATAATATTTGGAACAATTAAAGATTAATTTAGTTTTATTTTAAGGAGGAAATTATGTTACGTAAAAATTTAATATTTGTTTTACTTGGATTATTAATAATGAGTTGCTCTGGGACTGTCCCCAGCGTTGGAAACGAAGTTTCTGTACAAGAAGTAGAAAAAAGCAATGAAGTTGTAGCAAAACAAGAAGTCTCAGTTGAAACTTTTACAGTGCAAGAGCCAGAATCCCCACCATTACCTGTAACTGTTTTTGAACCATATATGATTAAAAGAGGTGACTTTTTAACTAAAATTGCCTTAAGAGAATATGGTGATGCGTCAATGTGGAGAGATATCTATTCTTGGAATAAGGATGAAATTGGTGACAATCCAGATCGTTTATATCCATATAATTTTTTATCACTTAAAAGAGAATCTATTGATATAAGGGACTGTGAGCCTGAGTTTTTTGACTACACAATTCAATCAGGTGATACTGCATGGAACTTAGCACAAAGAGTCTATGGTGATGAATTAGCTTGGGTTATCATTTATGTTGACAATGCTCAATCAATTAAATCAACAGACGGGGTATTGCAACCAGGTGCTATATTTAAGATGAGAAAAAAACTTGATCCTTGCGATTAATCTTAAAAGATATTCATTTAAAAACTACTTGGATTAAATCTGGAAAAGAGTCTTTTATATATTTTGAACAAATTGACTCAACTTTAAATATAGCTCTTGATCAACGCTATCAAGAACACTCTGTTGGCAAAATTGTCATTACGGATAATCAAACCTCCGGTAAAGGCTCTTATAATAAAACTTGGTATAGTGAGCCCTATAAAGATTTAACATTTAGTATTATTCTTGGTTCATCAAACAATTTTCAAAAAAATCTAATTGATGAAACTTGTTCAGTCATAGCGAGCATTCTTAATGAGTATAAAATTAAGGCATATCAAAAACCCCCTAACGATATCTATGTGAATAACAGCAAAATAGCTGGAATTCTTTTATCTAATGTACAAATTGGTAATAACAGCAATTATCAAGCACTAAGTGTTGGAATCAATATCAACTCTAATATTGAATTGAAAGAATTAGATATCGATGCAAAAGTAAATCACACATCTTTTGCTAAAGAACTAGGAAAAGAAATCACTAGAGAAAAAATTCTCGTAGAAATCATTGAATCAATTGATAAAGTTATTCAAAAGCAGGTAGATCAGTAATTTTTTGACCAAGAATTAATGTATGAATTTCATGTGTACCTTCGTAAGTATATACTGTTTCAAGGTTCATCATATGTCTCATAACTGAATAATCATCCATTATGCCATTGGCTCCGAGGATTTCTCTTGCACTTTTAGCACAATCTCTGGCAATTGCCACATTATTTTTCTTACCAAGGGAAATATGTGAAAAGTCTAGGAGATTTGAATCTTTTAATTTGCCTAACTGAATTGCTAGTAATTGAGCTTTTGTGATCTCTTGAACCATTTCAACTAGTTTTTTTTGAGTCAATTGAAAACCTGCTATAGGTTTAGAGAACTGTTTTCTATCCTTACTGTAGGTAAGTGCAACTTCATAACAATCTATTGCTGCTCCTATTGTTCCCCAAACAATTGAATATCGAGCTTGAGTCAGACAAGATAAAGGGCCTTTTAAGCCCTCAACACCTGGCAAACGATTTTTATCAGAAACTCTTACATCTTTCATAAATAATTCAGAGGTAATGGATGCTCTTAAACTCATTTTACCATGAATATCTGATGCAGTAAAGCCATCCATTCCTTTTTCAAGTAAGAAACCTCTTACAATGCCTTCTTCATCTTTAGCCCACACTACCGCTATATCAGCAATAGTTCCATTAGTGATCCACATTTTAGATCCATTAATTATCCAATCATCTCCATCCTTTACAGCTTTAGTAGTCATCCCACCTGGATCAGAACCATGATTAGATTCAGTTAAACCAAAACAACCTACAGCTTCCCCAGAAGCAAGCTTAGGTAACCATTTTGTTTTTTGTTCTTCAGTTCCATATTGGTAAATAGGATACATTACTAGACCACCTTGAACACTACAAACAGATCTTAAACCAGAATCACCTTTTTCTAATTCTTGCATGATTAGACCATAAGCAGTACTACTAATTTCACTACCGCCATATTTTTTAGGTAATGTTGCACCAAAAAAACCTAACTCACCCATTTTTGGGATTAAATCGACAGGAAATGAACCTTTTTCATAATATTCATTTACTACCGGTATAAACTCTTTTGTTACAAATTCGTTTGCTGTTTTTTGAATTAACAGCTCCTCATCTGTTAAAAGAGTTGTAATGTTGCAAAAATCTGGACCAATATATTTCATAATTTTATTTTGGATTTTATGCCAAACTATGCTAAAAAAGCAAGTCTGAAACCCCCTCATACAATACTGAATTTGTAGCAATAATTGTATCTCTAACAAGTGTTTTCTTTTGATTATAAATAATTTTTTTGTCAGTAATAGTTTTGAATACTCCCCCCGCTTCTGAAACAAGGCAATCTCCTGCACAAATATCCCATTCATTTTTTGGTGCAATAGTTATAAAAATATCATATCTACCTGTACTAACAAGCGCTAACTTATATGCAACACTGCCAATCGGATTTATGGACTTAAAGTCATTGCGGTATGGCTCCCACTCATTTCTTTTTACTTCAGATCTGCTAACCGTTATAGAGGCATCTAGTAAATGTGTTTTTTGAGTGCAAATGACCTTATTACCATTCAAATAAACTCCTTTACCTTTTTGACCTGAAAACATTTCGTCAGTTGCAGGATTATAAATTACACCAATAACAGGGCGTCCATCATAAACCAATGCTATACTTACAGAAAAATGTGGAATACCCTCTATAAATTCTTTAGTACCATCTAAGGGATCTACAACCCAAACCCTACTCTTATTAAGTCTTTCTTCCGTATCAATTGTTTCTTCTGAAAGCCAGCCATCATTGGGAAATTCTCCTATTAAAAAGTCAGATAGATATTTATCGGCTTTGTTATCAGCAATAGTAACAGGATTGTCAATTCCTTTCATTTTAACTTCATTATCCTCTGACTTATAATATTTCATGAGGATTTTCCCAGCATTTCGTGCTGCTACTTTTGCTGCTATTAATTCTTCATTAAACATAAGATTAGATAATATGCATTTTAAATGTAAAATTCGTTAAATTAATATGATTTTGAGGCGCGAAGCTTAAAACAGTTTTTTTATAATTTTTTTTAATTAAAGTAATTTTCTTATAAAATTCTTCTCTCCTCAACTCAACAAATAAAATAAAAAAAATCCAGGAGAATTCTTCTGGCAAGTGAGGTATATACAGATGAAGAAAGAAATCTACATCAGCAAAGGAGTAGGTGAAACACGCATTGCCGTAAAAGAAAATGGCAAGTTAGCTGAACTACATGTTGATAAACAATCGCAAGTTAAAACTGTCGGGAATATCTATAAAGGTATCGTTGAAAATGTCATTCCAGGAATGCAAGCTGCATTTGTAAATATTGGTCAAGATGTAAATGCGTTCTTACCTTTTTCAGAAATTTCAGATTCTGAACTTATTGTAGAAAAAACTAAAACAACTCAAAACTCAAAGGAAGTGGATGTTCTCTTGCAGCCAGGTCAAGAAATTATAGTTCAAGTCATTAAAGAACCTTTTGATAAAAAAGGTGCTCGAGTAACTACTGATTTATCTATAGCTGGACGATTCATAGTTCTGATACCAAAATCAAAATATATCGGAGTATCTAAAAAAATGAGAGATAAATATGAAAGAAGACGTTTGAAAAAAATTGCAATGGAAATTAAACAGCCTGGCTTAGGAATGATTTTGAGAACAGTAGCGGAAGGTAAAACGGATTCGCAAATTGAAAATGATTATAAAGCATTGATTAAGAAATACAATGACCTTCTTTATAAAGCTGAAAAAAATAAGGCACCTGAGCTTATTCATAATGATTTAAAAGTAACTTCAAGCGTATTAAGAGATTTAATGAGTGAAAAGGTTGAGAGAATTGTTGTTGATTCAAAAGAAGATTATAAAAGAATTCAAAAAATGGTTAAAGAAGATGCTTTGGAAATTGGAGATGCTTTAGAACATTATAGAAAAAGAGAGCCATTATTTAAGGAAAGTGGTATCAATAATTCTATGATGAAATTATTAAGAAAAAAAGCGTGGCTTAAAAGTGGTGCTTATTTAATTATTGAAAGAACAGAAGCTATGGTTGTTGTTGATGTTAATAGTGGAAAGTTTGTAGGTAAAAAAGGCCACGAAGAAAATTCTTTAAAGATAAACTTAGAAGCTGCAAAAGAAATTTGCGCTCAATTAAGATTAAGGCATCTATCAGGATTAATCTTAATTGATTTCATTGATATGGTAAAACATGAAAATCGAAAAAAAGTTTTTCTAGAAATGAAAAAAGAACTTAGAAAAGATCGTGCAAAAGTGGCTGTATCAGAAATTTCTGAATTTGGTATTTTAGAAATGACAAGAGAAAGAACGGGTTTAAGCATTATAGATTCATTAACAGATTCTTGTGAAGTTTGCAATGGAAATGGAAGAATCATTTCAAAAGATACATTGCTAACAAGAATCGATTATTGGCTTAGAGATTACAAGAAAAAAAATAAAGATTTAAGATTAAAATTATATTTACATCCTGAATTATCAAATTATCTTAAAAAAGAAAAAACACGAGACTATATTAGGTTGATGTGGAAAAATTTTATTTATTTAAAAGTGATAAATGACGACACAATGAATAAAAATCAATTTAGGTTTACAAAGATGT
>Ga0163179_10001487_pt1 | contig 16633 bp, 15 predicted proteins | sample AtlANTMetagenome_FD_109643 | JGI IMG/M metagenome (GOLD analysis project Ga0163179, IMG submission 109643) | Marine eukaryotic phytoplankton communities from the Atlantic Ocean - Atlantic ANT 2 Metagenome | ecosystem: Environmental > Aquatic > Marine > Oceanic | place: North Atlantic Ocean... | reverse complement strand
GCTGGCGGTCCTCGGACTCGCGACGCCACAAATTGCGAACGCCCAGGCGCTCGACGAGCTCGATGTCAGAGGCTTCTGGGTCTCCGACACATCCGGCGACCCGATTCGTAACCCACGCCTCATATACCCAGACGCAGGAACCGGTTGGGATGCCGGTGTTTTAGTCGACAGCGCCGCCAATTTGCTGGTCGAAGAGCTCCCGACAGGTGACATCCCCATCGTCTCATCGGCGACGAGCGCACACATTTATGCTGGTGCACCTTTCTTGGGCGGGCGTGTGGACGTCTCCGCCCCCACCACCCTTTATGGTCAAGACCGACAAGGCAGCTTTGTCGCCCTAGGGGACGTGCGCTTCGGCTACCTTTTGCCCATCATCGATGGGGACGGCAATCTTCCAGGCCTCGCCCTAAAAGCATCGACCTGGGCGCCCACGGGAGACGCTGACCGCTGGTCTGGAAGCCCTGGTTTCGCCACCGGCGCCGTACTGGCGATGGCGCATGAAGTGGGGCCGGTTGGCTTTACATTCAACGCCGGCGCACGGGTCGCGCAGGCACTCGAAGCACGAAATGTAGTGGCCGGCCCCGGGCCCATCGGCGGGCTCGACTTTCACTATTCGGTCTCCGACGCGCTCGCGGTAGGGGCCGATATCAGCGTTCAAGGTGCGGCAGGATTTGAGTCCTGGCCTATGGAGGCCGGCGCCCGGATTCGCTACCGTCAGATCCGTGGAGCCTTCGCGACTATCGGGTACAGCCAAGGGCTCTCCCGAGGCGTGGGGACAGCGAGTCAACGCGTCATCGTCGGAATGGGATGGGCTCCGCGGCGGATGAAACGCTCGAACGCATCCATGCCAGTACCAATGGTCGTCAGCCACGCGCCCCCCCCTGAACCAGAGTCCGAACAGCCCGACCCGGGTCAGACATGGACCGGTCCCCCGACGCTCAACGTCGAAGGCGCGCTCGCTACATTGGTCGGAAACAAAATCGAAATCGCAGAACGGGTGTTTTTCGCTGAAGCAGAAGCAGACGTACTCCCCGGCTCCGAGCCTATTCTCCTCGCGGTCATCGACGTCTTGAACGCGCACCCGGAAATCAAACACCTACTCATCGAAGGACACGCAAACAGCCGTGGCGATAACGAGGACAATTACGACCTGTCCTTTGAACGCGCCGACGCGGTTCGCACCTGGATGGTCAAACATGGCGCAGATCGGCACCGACTAGTCGCCCAAGGCTTCGGTGAAGACCGACCGCTGGTCAACGACAGTGATATCGACGCCATGATTATCAACCGACGGGTGGAGTTCACCGTGCTTCGAGCAGATGAATCACCAGATGCGCCCAAGCAACGCCCTAATGTCGACGCGCTACCCGAAAAGCTCAAAGAGTGGCGCTAAAGCAAAGGCAGCTCTAGGCGCGCTTCGAGTTCACGACCAACAGATCTTCATCAGTCGCCCAGGTGCACTGGTTCGGTTCTGAACCTCGAGCAAATCGCGCGATGTAGTAGAACGCCTGCTCGATATCCGCCTCTGACGGGTCGTTGAGGAGTTGGTCCAACATGATCCCGTTTACATGGACGGTGATGCCAATTCGCTGTTTGCGGTGTACGACGCGTGCCGCCTCTACACCAGCACGGATGCGCTCTGCATAGACGCGCGCGTTCGACCGAGGACAGTCATAAAGCAAGACACAGAACCCATGGTCCGAAATGCGAGCGAGCTTATCCGTGGGCCGGCCTAAATCTCGCATCACCTTCGCCACAGCGACCAAGCAAGAGTTCGTCGCATCAAGTCCCTGTTTAGCTACTAGGGTCGCACTATCATCCAACTCGATGCGCAGGATAGCGAGCGGTAAGAAGTCCTTCTTTGCCTTCACGACGGCAATGCGAAGCGAGGTGTAAAAGCGCTGCCGACTCGCAAGACCTGTCAGCGGGTCAAAGAGCACGTGCGCCTTAATCCGAGCACGCAATTCGTCGAGACGATCTCGTAGGCCGTCCTTCTCAAGCTCTACCGCCCAAATACGAGAGATCAACTCTTCTCGAGTCATAGACTCAATATCGATGGGTTGATCCCTCATCCGCAGTTCGGCCAACGTTGGCTGACTTGGAAGCTCAACCCCCATCTGTTCAGCTGCGGCTCTAACTTCCAGACTGACGCGATCAATCAGCGCCGCAGTTTCCTTCTTTGCGAGCCCCTGCTCTTCGTGGAGTAGCTTTGAAGCCGTAGCCAACGCTGCTTCCGGGTCGTTCGCTGTGTAAACCTCCGCAACGGCGTCCGCTGCAGTACAAAGGCACGTCATGTGCGCCAGCGCGTCGTTCATTCGCACACGGCGATCTCTGTGGTGCATCGCGATGGGGCGCACGAGGCTCTCTCCGAGTTGCCAGCGCTCACTGACATCATCTAGCGCCTGTACGGACGTCGCACCGAAAACCTCTTCTTCCGTGGACAGCCGCTCATTGCCACAGAGTCGGCGGATCTTCTCGTATTCCTCGACCAACTCCGGCTGACGATGCAGTTGAACCAGTTTCCCAAACTCGAGGCACATCCCCGCAGTAAATGCCAAATAGGGATCGACCGACGAGCGACGACGCGCCAGGATTCGGATCGTGACAGCGCGGCGCAAGGCGTCCTCGAAGAAACCCGTCACAATAGGTTCGGGCAAACCGCTCTTCTGCGCGCCGACGACCACGCCATGGCAAATGGCAAGGTTTCCGACGGTCTGGGTACCCAAATACACCATTGCTCGCGAGGGATACATCTCCGCGCGGCCGCCATGAGCCCCGCCTCTCGCCATCACGGCACGCAACAACAACTGCGTGAACTCTGGAACAGCAAAAGCCAACTCACCCAGCTTTTGAATACTTGCTTTCGAATCCCCTGCACTCTTGATCAAAAGAACGAGTTCATCTGGCAACGAATCAAGCAAGTGCGCTCCCGCGTACATAAGAAGACACAGAGTCTAACGCCTGACGCACACAACGCGGTTTCTAGAACAAACTAGCGCACGCAAATCTTAAAAAAAAGGCGATGCGTCGACCGTATCTGAATCTTTTTCCAAGGTTCCCCTCAAGTCAACGCTGCTGCGTCCGATTGGGGTGCGCGAAACGTTTCAAGAGGTCCCATGGCACGCCAATCCCAGACCCTGCCGATCTACGACCGCATAAAATCGATGGGTGAAATCTGGATTGCCTTTGGGCTCTTCAGTCTGCTGACCATCATGGTCGTTCCGATGCCGCCATGGATCATGGATATGCTCCTGGCCACCTCGATTAGCGCGGCCCTGCTGATGCTTCTCGTGACGTTCTTCGTGCGGGTACCCGTAGAGTTCTCGGTGTTCCCCACGCTGCTTCTCGTCACGACGCTCTTCAGACTTTCGCTAAACGTCGCGACAACGCGACTGATTTTGCTTGAAGGCGCATCCGGTTCGCAGGCCGCTGGCTCCGTGATCATGACATTCGGAAATGTCGTCGTCGGCGGAAACTACGCCGTCGGTTTGGTCGTCTTCGTCATCTTGGTCATCATCAACTTTATCGTCATCACCAAGGGTGCAGGCCGTATCGCTGAAGTCGCCGCGCGTTTCACCTTGGACGCGATGCCCGGTAAGCAGATGGCGGTCGACGCCGAGCTCAACTCGGGGCTCATCGATGAACAGTCGGCTAAGTCGCGGCGCGAAGAAATCTCACGTGAGGCCGACTTCTACGGCGCCATGGACGGTGCTTCCAAATTCATTCGAGGCGACGCGATCGCCGGTATCTTGATCACGCTGATCAACATCATCGGCGGCATCTTCATCGGGATGGTTCAAAACGACCTCTCCCTTGGAAGCGCGCTTCAGAACTACACGATCCTGACCATCGGAGACGGCCTGGTCAGTCAGATCCCCGCACTCATCGTCTCCTCAGCGGCCGGTGTTCTGGTCACGCGTGTGCCAGACCCCGATTCTGCGAAGCTCTATGAGCAATTCGGCGCCCAGCTCTTTGGCTCTCCCCGCGCGCTCATGATGCTCGCCGGCTCTTTGCTTTGCTTTGCCTTTGTGCCCGGCCTTCGCCTGCCCTTCATGGCTATCGGCGGAACCGTCTCGTTCATGGCGTGGCAAGCCCACAAAGAGCAACAAAATGCTAATGACCCCGCAGCCCCACCCTCCGGCGATGACCCGCAAGGTCCGAGCGACGGCACACTCGATGGCGAGGCCCCCATCGGGGAACTCCTCAAGGTAGAACCCATCGCGATGGAACTGGGTGTCGACCTCGTCGGATTAGTCGACGAAAAGAAGGGCGGAAACCTTATCGAACGCATCCAGCGCATTCGACGTCAGACCGCTCAAGAACTTGGGCTGGTCGTTCCGGCGGTACACCTGCGGGACAACCTTCGCCTCAATGGCTCGGAATATAGATTGCTCCTTCGGGGAGAAGAGATCGCCCGAGGCCGCGTATACCCACGTCAATGCCTCGCCATCGATCCCGGTGACGCTCGCGGAACCCTCCGCGGTATCAAGGGCAAAGATCCCGTCTTCGGACTGGACGCCTTCTGGATCCCAGAGACCCAACGACTGGACGCGGAAGGTAAAGGCTTCACGGTCGTGGACATTCCTACGGTCTTGACGACTCACCTCACCGAGATCCTACAGGAATACGGACATGAGCTCTTTGGCCGCCAAGAACTTGGCGAGATCCTTGAGCGCATGGGTGAAGAGAGCCCACGGTTGGTCGAGGAGCTCATCCCCGATCAGTTGTCTCGCGGCGCCGTGCTCCGTGTCTTCCGAAACCTCCTCCGTGAGGGTGTGAGTATTCGTGATGCTCAAAGCGTCATCGAAGGCCTTGCCGATCACGCCCCGCGCGCAAAAGATCCAGATGTATTGACCGAGTTCGTCCGCCAACGTCTCGCAAGACACATCACCCACCGTTTTACCGACGAACAAGGCGCTTTGCGCTACGTCGGTTTGGCACCTGACGCTGAAGACGCGATCTCTCGCGGCCTTCAAGGCACAGAGTCAGGTGCAATGAATCTCGCGATTGAACCCGACGCTGCGCGTCGGATCATTACCGGGATTCGCGACGCTACGGCGGTCAACGCAGGTACGGCTGAAATCGTCGTGCTTTGTCCGCCACTCGCTCGAGGACCTTTCAGGCGTCTTCTTGAAAGGGTTCTTCCTCGAGTTCCTGTTTTGTCCCCTGCTGAACTGCTGCCCTCCGTTACGTTGGAGCGTGTAGCGACCGTTTCTTTGAACGGAGTTCGTCTGGAAGAGAAAGATTCTCTAAAGAACCTTTCGGGCCAGCCGACTGAGGGTGAGCCCACACGACGGACTCGTGCCGTCGGCGAAGAAGGGTAGGAGAGGTCAACGTGCTTCATCGATATCAACGACAGGCCGAAGCTAAACCCGCAGCCCCCGCATTAGCGGACCCGACGCGTCGGGTAGACGGGCAGACACGCGGAGAAGCGTGTGAGCGATACCAGCGCAAGATCGTGCTCATCGCTCGGCGGCTTCACGAACGCCTGCCTTCCGACTGTGCGCTCACGCTCGAAGACCTCGTCTCGTACGGTGCGATCGGCTTGTTAGAAGCCTTCGACCGTTACGATGACGACCGAGGGATTCAGTTCAACACGTTCGCAGAGTACCGGATCCGCGGTGCGATGCTCGACGCCCTGCGGAACACCGACACGTTCACCCGTAGACGTCGACAGCTCGCGCGCCGCATCCAAGATGCGACACACGAACTGACCAGCGAGTTTGGGCATCCCCCGAGCCCGGAAGATGTCGCAGAGCGTCTCGGCATGGATCTTGAGAGTTACTGGGCAGCGGTCGACCGCACGACCCCCATCTCGATGGTGAGCCTGGAAGAGGCCCGAAGCAACGACTCTGAAGACGAAGGCCGACCGCTGGCCGAGGTTGTGTTCGGAGCCAAAGGCGACGAGGTCTTGCATACGCTTGTACAAGAAGACGCACGTACCGCTCTGAAAGAAGCCATCATGGCCCTGCCAGAGCGTAAGCGTCAGTGCATCCTTCTCTACTACGGACGTGACTTAAGCCTCGCGGAAATCGCTGAAGTCTTCAGCGTCACCCCGTCCCGAATCTCGCAAGTGCTCAAGGAAGCACGCAACGACCTGAAGCAAACGCTTCAGGGCAACATAGCGGTCGCCGATCTGGCGCCGGTGGAGGCCTCGTGAGTCGCGATCTCTACACCTCGCTGTCCGGTGCTGCCGCTGCGTGGAGAGAGATCGAGAGCATCTCGACAAATCTCGCCAACGCGAGCACACAGGGCTTCAAAGCCGAACGCCACCGCTTCAAACTTGTTGGAGATGGCGATCAGCCGCTCGGTGCGAGCTACGTTCAATTCGAGCGCGCCGACTTCGACTTGACTGACGGCGTCATTCAGCGTGACGACGTAGACACACACTTCGCACTACAAGGCCGCGGGTTCATGCTCGCCGAAGACGCCAACGGCGAAGAGATCATGGTGCGTGGCGGAGCGTTTGCGCTCGACGCAGATCGTTTCCTCGTCACCCCACAAGGCGATCGACTCCTTGGATTGGGCGGCGCGATTGAAGTTCCGCCCGAGATGAGCATCCAAGTCAGCCCCGACGGCGTCGTGAAGTCGAATGACGGCACAGAGATTGGCCAACTACGACTCGTCGACGCAGAAGAGATCGAACCACTTGGTGGAACCCGCTGGAGAGCGCTCTCCGACATCGAGGACACCGACCAAGTGGTGGTGCACCAAGGCGCTCTTGAAACTTCAAATGTCAATCCTCTCGCCTCAATGACCGACCTGGTCACCGCCAGCCGGCTGTTCGAGGCGTACCAAAAAGCGATGCAAACGTCCGATGAAATGGACGCCCGCATCTACAAGTCCGGAGGTAACTAATGCGCGCACTCTATACAGCGGCAACCGGTATGGCCGCCCAGCAGATTCGCCTAGACAACATCGCGAACAACCTCGCGAACGTCTCGACCGTTGGCTACAAAAAGACCCGCGAAACCTTCGAAGATCTGATCTACCAAGATCTACCGACCGGCGAGGCCAATGCGAACGCTCTCCGCCCCTCTACCGCTCAGGTAGGAAGTGGAACGCGTTTGGTCGCGGTCTCTCGAAACTTCACCGCAGGCCAGATGGAATATTCTGGAAACACCTACGACCTCGCTATCGGCGCACGTGGGTTCTTTGTGGTCGAAGACCCGGACGGCAATCAACGCTACACACGCGATGGGCAATTTGCCCAAAACGCGGACGGCGAGATTGTGAACGCGATGGGCTACACGTTGAGTCCCGGGATTCAGATTCCAGATGACGCGGACCAAGTCACCATCGCGCAAGATGGAACCGTCACTGTGTCCTACAAAGACTCAACCGACGTGGTCACTCTCGGCCAAATTGAACTCGTAGACTTCGCCAACCCCAGCGGCTTGCGAGCCCTCGGTGGGAACCTCTACGGCGCGACTAACGAGAGCGGCGAATCCATCCCAATGTCCGAGAACATCCTCGTACAGCAGGGGTACTTCGAGCACTCCAACGTCGACGTCGCGGAAGAGCTTTTGAGCATGATCACCGCGCAGCGTGTGTTCGAACTCACCTCCAAGGTAATCGAAGCGAGCGACGAGAACTTGCAGCTCATCTCGAAGCTTAAGCGATAAGCCCGAGGACGCTGGTGAACCTTCTCATCCCACTCTTCGCATTCGCGGCCAGCGCAAGCACTTCGCTCTCGGAAATCGAGCGCGAGGTGCAAGCGCACGTAGCGGATCGTGCACAGAAGATGGGACACGAGGTTCACCAAAGCGACGTAGAGATCGCCTCATTAGGCCTGCTCAATGCGCCAGCCTGCGCAGATACAGCAGATCTAACCGTCACAAGCTCTCCCGCGGAGCGGTTCCTCGGTCGTGCCGATCTGATGCTGACTTGGTCCGAAGGTGACACCACCTGCGCGAGCCTTCGCGTTGAGACCCGCCTGACGGTTCACACGTTCGCACCTGTTGCGGCGGCTCCAGCCGCACCGGGCGAGCGCGTTTCAATAGCACAAACACGCGTCCCCTTACACAAGATGGCTGGGACGCCCATAGATCCTGAAGCTTCGAACAATTGGTTAGCGCGCACCGCTCTGGCAACCGGAACGGCGCTGACGACTGCTCGCGTAAAAGCTGCACCCGACGCAGAATCGGGCGCTGAGATCGAGCTCGTCGCCCAACGAGGCGCGATCAGTATTCGAGCACCTGGCCGACTCCTCGCGTCAGCGCGCGTCGGCGACACAGTCCGAGTCGCGAACTTAGCGACCAACACCGTGGTCGAAGGCACCCTCGTCTCCCCCCAGTCCGTACACATCGAGAGGTAGATCATGCTCTCCACCCCCCGCACCCTACTCCTCGTTACGGGAATGCTCTTTCCACTCGGCGCGAGCGCGCAGGACGCCGCTCAAGAAGGAGCGACGGCAGATGGGGCCACCGCTCCGGCCGCGATCGTGATTCCGACGCCATCATGGTCGCAAAGCAATCCACCAGGAAGTCTCTGGCATGAGTCTGCAACCCGAGAACTGCTCGGGCTAGAAGGTGGAAACCGTAAGCTCGGCGATCTGGTCACCGTGGAAATCTCAGAGGCCACAGAAACACGGATCGCCGCAAACACCGCAACCACACGCGACTCGACAACCGGTGCCGGTATCGGCGCGCTCTTCGGCTTGGGGACCAGCATCCTCAACTCAAATGCCGACATGGGATCTGGGATCTCCATGGAAGCCAACAGCGCGACAGAGTTCAGCGGCGACGCATCGACAGAACGTTCCGACAGTCTGATGGGAACAATCACCTGTGAGGTGACCCAGATCATGGACAATGGAAACCTTGTGATCGAAGGCTGGAAAGAGCTCCGCGTAAATCACGAGACGCAATACCTCTTCCTCTCCGGAATGGTCCGTCCGCGCGACATCCAGATTGACAACACAATCGATAGCGCGATGGTTGCCAAGGCCCGAATCCAGCTCACCGGCAACGGCGCGGTGGGCGACAAACAGACCCCCGGATTCGGCCAACGTATCGTCGATCAGGTCTGGCCTTTCTAAAAAATTGTCTACGCGACCCCGTAGTTTTCTCAAGTCGTCGACTTTTCTACCGACGAAGGGCCCGGAGGCCTAAACCATGCGGCTCCTTTCCCTACTGCTCATAAGTCTACTTCTCCCGACCGCAGAAGCGGCACGCGTGAAGGATGTTGCCAGCGTCTACGGAATCCGGGACAACGGCGTCATGGGATACGGGCTCGTTACGGGTTTAAACCGTACAGGCGACTCCCAGCGAAACGAAGCGATGATCCGATCACTCGCGGCACGTCTAAAAGGACTGGGCATCGCCCTATCCTCTGACGAAATTCGCGCGCGAAACGTCGCTGTCGTCATGGTCACCGGCCGTTTGGCCGCAAACGCCCGGCCCGGACACCGGGTCGACGTCGAGGTCAGCTCGGCAGGCGACGCCCGAAGCCTAACCGGTGGCGTACTACAACTGACCACACTCTTCGCACCCAATGGAGAGGCTTTCGCGACAGCTCAAGGACCTCTCGTCGTCGGTGGCTACAGCGCGCAAGCCGGCGGTGAAACGAGCCAAAAGAATCACCCAACGACAGCGCGCGTCCCCAATGGCGGGACCGTTGAACGTGAAAACCCCAACCGTCTCTCGCTGAACGATCTGGACGTGATCGACTGGCTGGTCCACCAGCCTGACTTCACCACGGCCACGCGTATGGCCACCGCGATCAACGAAACGCTCGGTGGAAAGTACGCACGTCCCGAAGACGACAGCACCGTGCGCATGGCCGTTCCCGATCCTTTCAAGGGCCGTGTCGTCGAGCTGCTCGCCACTATCGAGCCTGTCGAACTCGCCATAGACTCACCCGCCCGCGTCGTCGTGAATGAACGGACCGGTACTGTAGTCATGGGCGCCGATGTCAAGGTATCTGCTGTCGCAGTTGCACACGGCGCGATGACCATTGACGTGACTCGTCAGTCTGAAACCTCACAGCCGGCTCCTCTTACCCGCGGCACAACTGTCGTGACACAAGAGACCCAGATCGAAGTCAAGGAAGAAGAAGGCCGCCTAACCATGGTCGAAGGCACCACCATCGGTGACCTTGTCGGCGCACTCAATGAGATGGGCGTGAAACCCCGCGATCTCATCGAGATTCTCCTTACGATGCGCGCGGCTGGTGCCCTTCACGCAACAGTGGAGACACTCTAGTGTCTATTGATCCCACCAGCCTAAGCCCATTCATGCAGGCCGCGGCCCAAGAGCAGACGGGCCAGCCGAAAGACACGGAAGAAGCCGCTCGGCAGATGGAAGAGCAGTTCTTGCGCGTCATGCTTAAAGAGTTGAAGCGTTCGATCCCAACGGGTGGCCTGCTTCAGGGCAGCGTCGCCATATACAACAGCGTGTTTGACGAACAGCTGGCTCAGACGATGGCGGAGGCCGGAGGTATCGGAATCGGTGAGCGCCTCGCGGCATATTTGGAGCGCCCAGAAGGCGGTGAAAACACGCCCGAAAAGCTCGCGCTCCGAGATGGGAGGAGCTTCGCAGCCGGAGAACGTCCTATACACTCGATCGTTCCACAGCGCTTTCACGACGCGCCACCCAAACGCTTCGATGCTACTGCGCTCCCCTTCCCTAAAGACGCAACGCAGCACCCCGTCTCAGACGGCATCGTGACCTCGCACTTTGGACTTCGAAGCGACCCGTTCTCTGGTGAACTCCGGAGCCACCGCGGGATAGATATCGCCGCCCCCAAAGGCACCCCATTCCACCCCATCGCAGAAGGTACCGTCATCGAATCGGGACCACGCGGCGGATACGGAAACCTGGTCGTTGTCGACCACGGCGAGGGCTGGACCTCAAGCTACGCACACTGCGACACGTTGAATGTTCAACCCGGCGATCGGGTCAGCCTGAAATCAACGCTCGGCACCGTCGGGGAAACCGGCCGTGCAACCGGACCTCACATCCACTTGGAGCTCCGGCACGAAGGCGAAGCGATCGATCCGCACGATGCGCTGCAATGGGATGAAAGTCCCGATCACGATCACGAGCACGAGCACGAGCATCTACACAGCTAGTTTTAATTCCTCATCTTTTTCCACTTTTCTTGCTGAGGCAAACCACAAGACACCCCCGAATCTTCGAAAAAGTTCAACTTTATCTAAAGTCGAGCCCGAACGATCCGACAGGTGAGAGTAGGAGGTCTCCATGAAAATCACAGGGCCAAATCCAGTCCGTAATGTGGACCCGGCTTCTCCGTCGGGCCGAAAGGAAAAGGCATCCGCCCCTTCCGGCTCAACCGACAGCGTACAGATTTCTACAGACGCAAAGTTCCTTCGAGACGTGCGTAGTACAGCCGCAGAAATGCCTTCCGTTCGCGGTGAAGAGGTAGAGCGTGCTCAAGCCGACATCGCTGACGGCGCGCTTGAAGCCAACACCGACCTGGAACGCGTCGTAGACGCTCTCCTGGTAGAGCCATAGGCGCTCAAGCGCAGCCAAAACAAAGGAAACTCCCCATGCTTCGTCCACTCTCCGCACTGCTTAAAGACCTGATCGGCACCGCCGAGCGTCAAGTCGACGCAGCACGGTGTATGGACAAAGAAGCGCTCGAGGTCGCGAATGAAAAACGCCAAGACCTCAACTTCGAGCTCCGCATTCTCCTGCAAGATGCCGGAAAAATCGAATCGGACGCGATTCGTGCGGACATCGTCTCACTGGGCAGACTGGATCAACGGCTGAACCGTATCCTGTCCTCGGTCAACGCCATTTTTTCCCAAGCGCTGAACGTAAACTCCCCCCCAACCTATGGAGCTGACGGGCGAATCGCACCCCGCTAAAAAACCGGCAACCCGGCCGGCCCCCGCACCCGCCCGTGACTCCCGCGTCACAACCAAATGTCCCTACTGTCTTCCATCCGTTCTGCTGCGGCAGGACTGCGCGCCGCATCCCTTGGCCTCGAGGTCACTTCGCACAACGTCGCGAACGCCTCGACCGAAGGCTACACGCGAAAAAGCGTTCAACAGTCGACCAGTACGCCCATCAAACAGAAGGGCAACGTCTGGCTGGGTATGGGGCCACAGGTCGACGCAGTCACGCGCGCATCCGATCAATTCTTAGGCTTACAACGCACGACTGCCGCTGGCGACGACTCCTCCTCAACAGCACTCTACGAGTCACTCTCAGTACTCGAAGCGTCCTTCAGCGAAGAAACCGGCAGCACACTCCCTGATCTGCTCGGTGAATTTTACGACTCCCTCGCAACGCTTACTTCGAACCCGAGCGAAGCGGCTTACCGAACCAACACGATTGCTGCGGCAGAGAAGCTGACCTACGCGGTCAATGCCACAGCGAAGTCGTTGGACTCAGCCGTAGAGAACACCAACGCCGAAATCGAAGAAATCTTCGAAGGCAAGGTCAACAGCTTGTTGAGCCGACTCGGTGATCTCAACGCGCTCGCCGAGTCCGCACATTCCACCGAAAACACCGGCGCGACCGACACACTGGATGAACGGGACGCCGTCGTCACAGAGCTTGCAGGGCTTATCGGTGCGACCGTCGAGTATGTGGGCGACGGCACAGTGAACCTGTTCGTCGGCGGCCACGCGGTGGTATCTGGCAACAGCGCCAGGACCATGGAATGGGAAGTCGACGGCGCTACAGGTGACCTCAAAGTCTTAATGTCCGCCGACTCTGGAAAGATCAACGTCATCGACGAAGTCGGCGGTCGTGTAGGCGGATTGCTTGAAAGTCACGACTACTCGTCGGGCTGGCTCGACGATCTCAACACCTTCGTCGAGACGTTCTCGGACGAATTCAACAACCAACACGGGCTTGGCTACGACCAAAGCGGTGGGTTCGGATCAGATTTGTTCCAATACACCGCAGGTTCGGAAGCGGACACGTTCGCCATCGATACCGCGTTTATGGACGACCCCACTCTGCTCGCGCTCGCGGGCTCTCCAACGGGTGGCGCCGGAGATCAAGACAACCTGAGGTTGCTGATCGATCTCCAAAGCAATCAAACCTACGGCACGTCCAACCAAACCCCAGAAGATTTCCTTTCCTCAATCTACTCCTCTGTCGGTCAAGCTGTGGTCTCCGCCCAGACTTCGGCCGAAAGAGATGCAGTGACCCTCGGCGACCTTGAAGCGCTCCACAGCTCGCTTACCGCTGTCAGTCTTGACGAAGAAGCGACGAGCCTCATCGCTTACCAAGCGGCCTACCAGGCCTCTGCGAAGGTTATCTCCGCAGCGGATGACATGCTGGCTGTCCTTATGGATATGGCGCGATGACCTGGGTTGGCCGAAGCACGTATGGCGCGCGACTCGCGTCGTTAAACACCGAGATCAGCAAGCTGACCTCGCAAGTTGCCGACGTGCAAGTCGATGCCGCAAGCGGCCTGAAGATACACAAGCCTTCAGACGCTGGCGCCGCCGTGGGTCGCCTACATAATCTTCGTGAACAACACGCCAACCAAGACGTCTGGCAGGAAAACAGCGGCTACGCGATGAGCCTGCTCTCCACGGCCGAAGAAGCAGTTAACGAAATGGTCGACTCTTTCACGCGTGCGAGAGAGCTCGCCGTGCAGATGGCATCAGAAAACTATGACGGTGACGACCGAACAAATGCCGCTGTAGAGGTAACCAACCTCCTCGAAGACGCGATCCAGATGGGCAATATTCAGTTCGACGGACGCTACGTCTTCGCCGGCGGAGCCTACGACGGCGAAGCCTACGACAGCACGGGTGCCTACACCGGTTCAACCACAGAACCTACTACGCTCGTCTCCGACGCTATCGATGTCGCCACCGGGTTCGACGGCAGCGATATCCTGCAAGGTACGACCGATATTTACGATGCGATGAACACCCTGCTTACCGAATTACAAAATAACGATCCCACCGCAGTCGCGACCTCTATCGGTGACATCGACGCGGCGATTGACCAGCTGTCCAGCGCGTTGACCCGTATAGGTATCGAATGGCAAACCGCCGAAGATGCTGGCATCATGGCAGAGAGCATGTCTACGAACTTGCGAGGCGCTATCTCAAATATTGAAGACGCCGACGCAGTCGAGACATACACACGTCTTTCCGAACTGCAGATCGCCTACGAAGCCGCGCTCCAAGTCGCCTCAAGTGGTGCGTCCTCGAACTTGTTCAGCTTCTTATAGTCCAAACGCAAAGAAGTGTTCTGTCGATGAGCGGCAAAGTATTCGGAATCGGCCTCTCGAAGACCGGCACCACCTCGCTTTACGCGGCACTTGCCACACTCGGCTACCGTTCTGGAACCTTCCGACACATGCAAAGGTTGGGACTGGCAGAATGGGTCCAAGGCGACTTCAGGCACGACTATCTCGAACAATTCGATGCGGTCACCGATCTCCCCATCGGCTGCTACTTTCGAGAGCTGGACGCGCGATACCCAGATTCTAAATTCATCCTGACCACACGCGAAATCGAAGCGTGGTTGACGAGCATCGGCCGGCAGTTCTCTGCGAACCCGAACCCAACGCCATTCAACCGAGACACGCGAATGCTCGCTTATGGGTTCTCTGTGTTCAACGGTCCCGCCTTCCGGCGCGCCTATCTCCGGCACGTCAAAGATGTCCGTGAACACTTTTCAGCACGCCCCGAAAGACTGCTGGAGCTCGACTTTTTCAATGGCGACGGCTGGGAGGAGATCTGCGGATTTCTTGATCGCCCCATCCCCGACACGCCCTTTCCCAACGTAAAGCCAGGTTTTAGCGTCGCCCCAACCGCTCGGTAAACGATCTCTACGCACCGAAAATCCGGTATTTGGGTACGAAAGACCTTCCGACACAGCGCGGCAGATCCTCGCTCACCTTGTCCAAAACAAGCGGTTTTCAGCGCCGAAAATGCGAAAAACCGCCAAAAACATCCCGAATTTCAACAATTCCACCCTCGATGACTTCAAAAGAACGGAATCCGATCCGAGGTGATCTGTGAGGCTCTTCATTTCCGGAGAGTTTCACTCCCCAACCTCAAACACGGAGACCCAAAATGTCTCTTGTTGTTAACACCAACATGGCGTCCCTGAGTGCGATTGGCGCACTCGGAAAGACGCAAAGAAGCCTTGGCGAGTCCATGGCTAAGTTGAGTGAGGGATTGCGTATCACAAAGGCTGCCGATGATGCTGCCGGACTGGGCGTGGCGACTAATCTCCACGCTGAATCCGTCAGTGGCCGCCAAGCGATGCGCAACACCAACGATGGAATTTCGATCATCCAGACCGCTGAAGGCGCGTCTGATGAGGTGGTCGATCTTCTGACACGTATGCGCGAACTCGCGGTCGAGTCCTCATCGGACACGCTCGCAAGTACTGAACGTGCATACATTCAGGACGAAGTCACTGAACTCGTATCGGAAGTCGCGCGTATTGCGGCTGCCACCGAGTTCAATGGCATCCAGCTGTCCGATGGTTCTACGACCAGCCTGTCTGTACAGGTCGGCGTTCAGAACTCAGCGTCCAGCCGGATTTCCATCACACTCAGTGATCTGACAACCACAACCCTCGGCGTCGGCTCGCTCGATATGACGACCGCATCGGGAGCACGCACAGCGATTGATACGCTGGATGGCGCACTCGATACAGTCAACGATTATCGTTCCGGGCTCGGTGCTACGCAGAACCGTCTGGATTCGGCATACACCACTATGGAAACGTATGTTGAAAACCTGTCGGCTGCTGAAAGCCAGATCCGCGATGCGGATTTTGCGTACGAGACGGCAGAGATGACCAAGTTGCAAATCTTGCAACAGTCGGGCATCGCCGTTCTAGCGCAAGCCAAGGGTATGAACCAGGGAGCGATCTCGCTTCTAAGCTAGTGGTTGAACCCGGCCGCCACGGTCTTTGGACCGTGGCGGCCATGCCGTAACCTCCGCGGAGAGCCACCATGGGTGTTGGCGTCGACGGAATCGTATCGGGTCTTGACACGACTGCGATTATCGAAGCGGTTCTTGGGATCCAAGTGGTCCAGAAAGAATCGCTCGAAGAGCGAATATCAGACCTTGAGGAAACTCAAGAGGCTCTGGCATCGCTCAACGCATTGCTCGGGACCCTATCAGATTCACTGACCGATATGGACTCGTTAGAGGAGTTTCGAAACTACTCTGCGACGAGCGCGGCGACTGAATTTGACGTCGCGCTGAGTAGTGACGCCATCCCAGGAAGTTACGAAATTGAGGTCACAGAGCTCGCGACCTCAGCGGTCGTCGCCTCAGACGACACCTTTTCTAGCCTTACAGACTCGAGCATCGTCGAAGACGGGACGTGGTCCGTCAATCTTGCGGGCGAAGTCACAGACATCACCGTCGACTCCTCAATGACGCTCGAAGATGTGATTAGCGCAGTAAATGATGTAGACGGACTGACCGCATACGCCTTGGATACAGACGGTGGTAGTAACTACCGCCTGGTCGTCGCAGCCAACGATTCCGGGGTCGAGAATACGCTTACAATGAAGGGGCCTTCGGCGGCTACTACCTTCGGCACGATCCGTGATGCCCAAGATGCAGAGTTATCGATCGACGGAATGGAGATCAGTTCCGCGACGAACCAGCTCGCAGAGATCATCCCGGGGCTCGACCTTGAGCTCACGGCCACGACATCCAGCG
>Ga0163179_10001486_pt1 | contig 16635 bp, 8 predicted proteins | sample AtlANTMetagenome_FD_109643 | JGI IMG/M metagenome (GOLD analysis project Ga0163179, IMG submission 109643) | Marine eukaryotic phytoplankton communities from the Atlantic Ocean - Atlantic ANT 2 Metagenome | ecosystem: Environmental > Aquatic > Marine > Oceanic | place: North Atlantic Ocean... | reverse complement strand
GGATGCAATAGAAAATTCTTTAGATACTATTGATAGCAAATACAATAGTATATCTAAAGTGCTAGAAATTCCTATATTTTATGACAGTCCAGAAGTAAAGAGAGTACTCGCAGATCTTCAAGATGCAAGAAACTCTTTGCTGTATGTTGCGAATGCACTGACTAATTCGAATAGTTTGGAGGATGACATACAACAATATGAGCAAATCGACGAAGAAGACTATAAAAGAGACTAGCGATAAAAAAGCTGTCAAAAAGCCTAGAAAAAGAAAAAAGAAGTCTAAAAATTATTATTTTGGACAAGAAGTTCAAGATAAAATTGTAGAATATCAAAGATCAGAGTGTAATATTGAAAGAGAAGCTATATATGAAAAACATATTTCTCCAGCTTTTACAGAACTCACAAAAAGTCTAGTTTCAGTTTACAAATTTAAGTCAGCTAATGAAGATATAGAACACTTAAAAGCTGACTGTATTTCAAATTTATATGAAACAATACATAAATGGAAACCTGAGAAAGGTAAAAAAGCTTTTTCGTATTTTAATGTTGTTGCAAAGAACTTCTTAACAATTCAAAGTAGAAGATTGTTAAAAAACTCAAATAGGAATGTTTATCTTGATGATTCTGAGAGACTTAGTAACAATATAAAATCTGAAATATATGATAAAGAATATGTTGATGGTGATGAACTATTAAGACAGAGCATAGAAAAGTATAATAAAATTATAGAAATAATTGATTATATATCAGATAAAATAAAAGATTCTAATGATATAAAATGTTGTTTTGCAATTAAAAAGCTTTTTACAGAAATAGATTCAATTGAATTTTTTAATAAAAGAGCTATTTTTGTTTACTTAAGAGAAATATCAGGCCTAAATAGTACAGAACTTTCTTCTTCACTTTCTAGCATTAGAAAAATATATAGAAAATCTGTCGGTCATGATAAAATGTTTAATTTATTTGATATTTAACTAGGAAATAAACATGAAAAACTCAGAACAACTTTTAGAAAAACTTGATAAAAATGAAAAAAAAGAGCAACAAATTAAAAATTTTGCTGATATCTTAGATACACTTGAGTCTCTTGAAGATAAGAAAAAAATGTTATGGAAAGAAATATATGAGCATTCAATAGAAGATAGAGAAAAAGCAAAGTTATTGTTTAATGATGCATATGTTTCTATGCAAGGTGGTATAAATGAGCATATGAATATTGGTGCTATTATGTCAAAGTATCTTGAAAGAATGTGTAGATCAAATGATCAAATTTTGAAACTAGCTGAATTGATTGCAAAAGAAGAAGAAAAAAGTGATAATATAAGTGACGATGACATTTTCAATAAAATAAACAACTAGAGGTTATAATGTTAAAAAAAGCTAAAGTAATATACTATTTAAGTGACACTAGTACTTTTAGTCAGTTAGAGTTGACAACGCATATTGAAAAATCTAATGTAAAGCATGTTGCAAAAGAAAAAGAAAAAGTAGAAAGATTTGTATCTTGTTTACCTCCTGGTACTATATTTGCTCAAAGCTATGATGTAGAAGAAAAAAATAATATAATTTGTTTACCTATTTTATCTTCACACTTTTCTCTTCCACTAAAACAGGGTGAGTTTGTTTGGTATATGTCAGATGAAATATCAAAAAAAGGCAGAGAAAATAATACTGACATTTTTGAAAATCATCCTTTGTTTGTATTAAACGATTATTGGCTTTCAAGAATACACGGCACATTGATTAGTGAAGATTTGAATTATTCTTTTAGAGAAAGAGACTCAATATTTCTAGGTAAGGAAGCAGATTTAGAAAAATTAGAAGAAAAAAACAAAGATAAAGTTTTAATACCTAGCTTTGAGTCAAAAAATTTATTTGTACCAGAAGTAGATAGCGGTCAATTAACAAGTACTGAAGATCTTTACGAAAAAGGTTTAGGAAATAATTTTATAGGAAAACCCGTCCCTAGAATGTTTTCAAAAACTGACGACTTAACAATTCAAGGTTCTTATAATACTTTAGTGAATTTAACATCTTTAAATTCTAATTTTAAAGATAAATCATTAAGAGAAGGATTAATAGATATAGTTGCTGGTAGATTAACACTTCAAAATTTTTTAATAAAAGATGAAGATGATGTTTTAGTAAAAATTGGCAAAAAACAAATAAAAAATTCATCAAATTTAGAAAACAGTATTCCTGAAAAAGATTTTAATCTTTCACTTTTGAAATATATAAAAATTGATAACGCTAGTGGTGGAAAAGAATTATTTAAAAAGCCAAACATATATTTAAATAAAGAAGAGTTAACTTTTAACACTGTTGAAAGCAAAGTAAATTATGACTCAGACGCTTCTAGAATACTTGTTAGTGAATCTGTTGATATTGATTTAGGCTTTTTTGAAACAGAGTTTCTTCAAAAAACGCAAGATTACCCAGAATTCTTAGAAGAAGAAGCTGACGATGAAATTACTTTGAAAAAAGATTATTTAAGTGACACAGAATTAAAAATAATAAATGCGCCTACTATAGATATTTCTTATTTTACAACTAATGATAAAAATGAAATTGTTTCTTTGCCATCAATACTTTTGAAAACAAACAATATTAGGATAGTTGCTAGAAAAGAATTAAAAAATAATGAAAAATCAATACCTGCAGGTAGTATAAGATTAATAAAAGAAGATGAAAAATTTACAAACTATTCTCAAATATTAATGGAAAATGATGGTAATATTTCAATTGAAGGTAGATCTTTAAAGTTAGGTGATTTTAGAAAAGAATTTATGAAGTTTTACAATATTGAAGATATTGAAGATATTGAAGATATTGACATTAGTAATGACAATCAAATGATAAAAGATATGCAAGGAAAAGGATATGGAGTATTATTAGGTTATAATGAAAACCTATCAGAACCTCTTGTTCTTGGTAATACTTTAATTGCAATGCTAAGTGAAACTATTAATAGAAATGTTGCGTGTCTAAATGAAGTAATAGGTGTAACAGATCAACAAAAAGCAGATAATCAAGCAATTGAAACTTTTGCTAAGACAGTCGATGTTCAACTAAAAGGATTAGGGTTACCTGGCGCGGTACTAGCATTCACTTCATCAGCTAATTATGATAGTATAATTGAAAAAGCAGGCAAAGAAATACAAAAACTTGAAAACATAAAAAATAATTTAAAAGATATTTTAAGTAAATTTTCAAAAACTTCATAATTAATAATATTAAAAGCTAGGTTTTATATGAGTTTGCCACAAGGAATTACTGCTAGAGAAGAAAAGACAACTTCTGATCGTCTTAATACACAAAGTCAGATCACTAAATATCCTATAGGAATAAAAACACCTTTACGTAAAGGTAAGTTAAGTAAAGAATCTTTATTTAGAATGAATTTTGAAATAGAAAGTCAAATAAGTGATAATTTAAAAAATTTATTAATGACTAAAAAAGGAGAAAGATTGTGTTTTACAGACTATGGAACAAGATTGTATGAAATATACTCTTCTGATGCTTCTATGGAAGAAATATATCAGTTTGCAATGAAAGAGATAAAAGAATCTGTTCAAAAATATATGCCTTCTATTAGTTTAGTTAACTATTATAGCAGCTTAAAAAAAGATAAAGCTGGATGGAAAGATATTGAAAGTGATGAATCAAAGTATGATAGGTTTAAAAGAGGTGATGAATTTCTAAAAATTCAAAATACTATGACTACAACCGGGAAAGGTTCTATTGAAAAGTCAAGTGAAGCAAAAGAAAAAACTGACTTGATTTATTTAATAACAGTAGAATATTCGATACCTAGATTAGATCCTAAAAAAGTTTACTCTATTTCTGTAAATTTAATAACTTCAAAATAAGGAATATAATGTATACGATAAATAATAATAAACAAGATAAATATACAGGAAATGCTGATTCAGAACAGAAGCAATTTACAAGTAAAACATACAATGATTTTAAGAACGAGCTTTTAAATTATGCAAGAGAGTTTTACGGTGAAAACATTTTAGACTTTTCTGATACTTCGTTAGGTGGTATGTTTTTAGATTTTGCTTCTATAGTAGGTGATTCATTAGTTTATTACGCAGAACAACAGTTCAATGAATTAAATTATGAGACAGCAACAAATACTAATAATTTAAATAAGCATCTAAGAAGAGCAAATATTAAAAACAATTCAGCTTATCCTTCATCTGTAGATGTTACTTTTTCTATTGAGGTTGAAAGAGATATTAATTCATCTCAAAGTGTCCCAAAGCCCTATATAAATCAATTACCTGTTATCAAAAAAAATACTGTTTTAATGTCGTCAGAGAATAATATTCATTTTATACTAGACGAAGATGTAGATTTTTCTAGTGAATATAAACAAAAAATTGGTGAACTAAATGAAGATGAATCACCTCATACATTAATATTATCAAAAAAAGGAAGCTGCACTTCAGGGTTTATTGTTCAAGAAACAGCTGATTTTACTGGCTCTGATGAAGGCTTTTTCTTATCTTACAAGTTAGAAAATAATAATGTTACTAAAATAATAAGTGTTTTTGATAGTGATTTAAATGAATACTTTGAAGTTGACTATTTATCGCAAGGAACAATATTTAAAAAAATACAAAGTAATCAAGATCATTACATTACAATTAAACCAACACCTTATAGATACGTTATTGAAAGAGATTACAATTCAGGGAACACTTTTTTAAGATTTGGTAACGGAGAAGGAAAATCTTTAAAAGATGATGCATATGCAAACAACTCAGATTTGTTATTACCTATAAAAAATACAGATACTTTTGGTAGGGTTGACTTAGATCCTAATAGTTTATTAAAAACAAACTCTTTAGGTGTATCACCAAGAGGTAAAACTTTAAACATAGTTTATAAACATGGTGGAGGAATATTGCATAACGTTCCAAGAAACTCTATAGCTAAGTTTTATAATGAGCCTATTGTTTTATTTAAAAATGCAGATTCTTTATTAACAACAAGCAAACGAAAGACAATTATTGAATCTATTAACTTTGCAAATGAGTTTAAAGCTTCCGGAGGTGCACCTGCACCTAAAATTGAAAGTTTAAGGCATTCAATACCCATGGCAATGAAGGCGCAATCAAGAATAATTACTCATGATGATTTAATAGCTAGAATATTAACAATGCCTAGCGATTTTGGAAAAATAGAAAAAGTTGTTGCATTAGACAATGAATATTCTTCATTTGCAAAAGATTTATATATAATATGTAAAGATAGTGAAGGATTCTATATGAATGCTTCAGATTCAATTAAGGTTAATTTAGCTAAATATCTTAATGAATTTAGACTAATTAGTGACAATTATAATATTTTAGATACACCTATTTATAATTTTGGAATAAATGCTGTAGTTAGAATAAAAAATAATTATGACATTAATACTTCAGTAAGATTGATAGAATCTGAAATTATTAGACAAATGAAATTTCATAATTTACAAATCGGTGAGCCTATTGATGTTGGTAAAATTTCAAAGATAATTACTGATTTGGCACCAGTTGGTGATTTAGTTACTTTAAAGAAAAACTTAATAGTCAACAAAACAGAAAGAAATTCTTTTTATGATTTTGCATTTAATGTAACAAGAAGTTACTCAAATAATGTAGTTGATCCTAATATTTATTATTCTAATGGTTTGTTTTATCCACCAAAAGCAGGGATTTTTGAAATGAAATATTCTTCTCAAGATATAACAATTATAGCTAAATAAGGAACAATAATATGATTATAGTTTTACCAGCGAGAAAAGACAACTATGTTACAAATTTAAGAACACAGAATATAGATGCTGTCAAATCTAATGTAGGTCATGCTTCAACTCTTGATTTATTTAAATTATACAATGAGAATAAAAATGCAAACTCTTCTGTTACACTTTCTTTTAACACAGAAGGAGATGATGCAGGAGATAATGAAGAGTTTATTTTAACTGATGCTTTAGGAAATTCTGTAACTTTTATTACTGATACTACTAATGATATTCAAGATGCTTCTGTTGTCGTTAACGACAAAGTAGTTATAGGACTTTTAAATGTTAACAATATTGAAGACTATGTAGATATTTTTAAAAATTCAATAAACAGTGTAACAGAAAATAGTGATGGCTTGACTTTAAACATAACCGCATTTAGTAATTCAAATAATGAATTAATATTAAAACAAGACAATTCTGGTATTCTTGGTGATACATTAATAACTTTACCAGATGTAAATTATGTATCAGTCTCTAGCAATACAGAAGATTCGTTTTGCAGAAAAGAAATAAGTGCTATTTTATTAGATTTTGACATAGAAGATTTTAAAAATAATTTTATGGAAAACGTGACTTTTAACAACAGCGCTTTTAACAGCTTAAAAGCAGAAATCATATTATATGATGTATCAACAGGTCAGACAAAACCTAGAAGTTATAATCTTTCTGCATATAATCTTAAAAAAGACTTCGAAGAAGGTATAGGAAAAGATACGATACATTTTTCAGATGTTGGCGAATTGTCTAATTTTACAAATTTAAATAATAATGCAAGTGATAATTCTTTTAAGATTCCTGGGTATATATCTTTAGTAGATGATATTGAAATATTAGATTATCCTATAAATGGTAGTGAAACAACACCTACTTGTTTTATTGAAAAAGGAGATGAAGATGCAGTTTTTGATATTTCAGATTATTTTATAAGTCAAATTGACAGCGAAGTAAATCAAAACCCAGTTAACAAGGGTATTTTGATTACTTTTAATAATTTAGAAAATAATAATAACAAGACTTATTTTGTTAAAAGATTTGGTTCAAGACATCTGTTGAATAAAAGTTTAGTGCCTATATTAAAAATAAGTTTGCCTGATTCAGAATTTACTATTCCTAAAAAAACTCAATTTGCAAAAAGATTTTTAGATAGCGAAGAAACATTTTATTTATTTAATAGAAATACTTCGCTTAATAGTTTTAAGTCTCCTGCAGATTCTAGCTTAAAATTAAGAATAACTTCTGAAGACAAGAATACAGTTTATTTGGACAGTAAGACTACAGACAATCCTTTAAACTATAAAGGTCAAATAATTAGTGGAATTAAAAAAGCAGTTATAGATGACACTGACATTAGTAGATTTAATTCTACTATTGCTGAAAATATAAAAAATGATAAACTAGTTTCTTATTTAATATGGTATTGGGATAGTGATGATGACAATGTAGAAGACTTTATTGTTAAAGAAGAAAAAATTGAATTTAACCTAACAGAAACAACAAACGATAAAACTTATTCAAATTTAGTTTCAAGTATTAAATTTGAAAATACTACTTTAAGCGGAGATAACAAAGTAAACATAGGTCATGTTTATTTTTTAGACACTAGAGCTTCTTTGGAAGTTGTCAAAGTACCTTTTGATATTTTGAGCGAAAATTTAGAAGAAGTAAAATATCAATTAGTAAATGTAGATAATAATAAAGTTTTATATGACTATAGTAACTCAACAAAGCTTTTTTATGATGGAGAAAAATATGTATTTAATTTTTGTCTGCCAGCAATCTATAAAAAGTTTAGAGTTAAATTTAATTTCAAGGTTTCCAATAAAATAAATGATAATTCTTATATTATTAAAAATAAAGAAATTTTTAGAGTAGAGTAGATTATGGATTTTTTAAACAATTCAGAAGAAAGTATTAGTTCTTTAAATTCAATTGTAAAAGATTTGAATTTAATAGACATAGAAGACTTAAAAACAAAAGATTTGACAATAATTAATAAAAATATTGATGACTACAATTCTTTTTTTACAACTCAACAAGCAGAGTTTGTAAATTATAATAAATTTTCTGAGCATGTATTTTTTGATAGCGCTGTAAATAAAGTTTCTTATGCATTTAATAAAATATTAAATTTTCCATACGACGCTGACAAATTTAATCATGATCAATATATTAATAAATTAGAAGGATATACTGGTTACATTTACAGAAAAGTATATCCTAAAAATAAAAGTTATATAGACTTTGATAGAAATCAAAAGTTACTGATAAAAAATAAAAATGGCGCTTTTCTTGACGATTACGAAAATCCAAAAATAGGTATGTTATGTCCTAATGAAAGATTTTCATTTAATTTTTGGTTAAAAGTCAAAAGTAATAATTTCTTAAATAATCAAATTATTTTTAAGTTTTTTAATGAGCAAAATAGCTCTGGTTTTGTATTTTTTATAAGTTATAATAACAATGATAACCAGAAATATTATGTAAATTTTTTAATTGTTAATAATCAACAATACAAACTTGAAAAAACTGAGTTTTCTTTAGATGTTTTTAAAAACATAACTATTAACGTAACAAACGATTTCGGCAAAAGAAAAATTAGCTTTTTGATAGACGGTAATAAAGTACAGAATTCTACATATGGTAATGATCCAAATACAGAAATGTTCGTAGAAGATTTCCATGATTCTTTAAGAGAAACAAATACACAATTTATACTTGGTTCTGCTGAATCTTTAAGTATTAGTCTGGACGACAAAGAATATATTTTTGAAAATTTTAGTGGATGCATTGACGATTTTAGATATTATCATAAAATAAAAAGCATTAAAGAAACTAAAAGAGAAATACATAAAAATATTTTTGCTCAAAAAGGCTTGAAATTATATTTAAAGTTTAACGAACCAGGGGGCAATTATTTAAATTCTTATGTTTGTTTAGATTCTTCAGGAAATAAGCTTCATGGCGTTATTATAAGTAATAATAATCAAATAATACAAGATACAACTTTAAACAAAATATCTGAAAATACGCCTCTAAAACTAGAAAGAAGTGAGTTATCTCCTGTTGTTAATAGCAAATATTCTGAAATTTCTAGTATTAGAGATTTATTAATGACAAAAGCTAAAGATTATGACAATAAAAACAACAACTTGATTTTTAAATTAATGCCTAAACATTACTTTTTAGAAGCAGCTGACTATCAAAATTTACCAGTTTTTAGTAGTGCAGATGAAATAGTAAACAAAAAAATAGTAGAAAATGAACTTTCTCAAGAAATTTTTAATCCTGAAACTAACACATTTGAGTCATATCAACCTGCAAATAATCATTTTGTTAATATACTTTTAATATGGGCAAGATTTTTTGATCAATTAAAAATAATGTTAGATTCAATTTCTACAATAGTTGATATTGACTATGATACTTTAAATGAAAAAAAAGTCTTAGGATTAAAAATACCTCTAATATGCAGATTATATGGATTAGATTTTGTTGAAATATTTAGCTCTATTACAGATAAAAAACAAAATAGAGAAGCATTAACTTTTAATGATATAGTTAATGATTTTTCAATAAGAAAAATACAAAATGATATTTGGTATAAAATATTGATTAATTCTCAAAGTTTTTTAAGATCAAAAGGAACAATTAACAGTATTGAAAATATTATTAATTCAATAGGGATAGGTTATAGTGAAAATATATCTATAAGAGAATATTCAGAAATCAATGATTTAAATAATGTTGAAGATCAGTACATACAATCAAAATCAAAATATTTTAGTACAAATTTTATTAATAGAAGATTATTAAGTTTAGAAAGTACATTTAAAGATTCAAGTTCTTTTTCTAATGAAAAACCTTTTTTAGAAATTAAAGACTTAAAGCACTTTAATAAAAATAATAATGATATATATAAAAATTATTTAATTAGTGATCAAGATATAAAATCAGGTTTAGGAAATAATTTCAGCATTGAAGTTTACTTTAAGCTAGATGATTTTTTAAAAAACAAAAAAAATATAGAGTCAATAGTTCTAGAAAATAAAGATACTATAAACGATATAGATAGTATTCAAAATATTCTTAGAATAGATTATTTTAATAGTCCTGTAGTTAATGCTTTTTTTACTAGAAAAAATATAGACTCTAATATGTTTGACTTAGTAATTGATATAAAACCTGTTGTTAACTCTCATATATATAATTTAGAATTAAAAATTGAAAATATTGACTTGTTTGATCGAGAAAATTATTTATGTATTAAACAAAATTTATCTGATTCTACAGTAAACTATGAAGCAGTTATAAGTAAAGCAAATCATGACTTTATTTTAGAAGAATCTAAAAAAGTTTCAGCAAGTAAAACAATAAATAATCTTAATAATTTAAACTTGTTTTCTAGACAAGACAGTCTTAATTTAAGAATAGGAGAATATTATTATGATGATACAACAACACAACTATTTTCTATAGATAACACTAACTTTCAAGGAGAAATTTTAAATATTAGAACTTGGTCAAAGTATTTAAACAATGAAGAGATTAATAATCATAGAAAAAGCATAAAAAATATAAGTGAAGATAGTATTAGAAATACAAATCTTGTTAATAACTTCTATTTAAAAAAAGAAATAGAAGATAGCGAAATTTTTAATATAGATGATAAAAAATACTTTGAATTAAAAAACAACTCTATATTAAAAAAAGAGTCAGATAATTTGTGTTTAAATAGTTGTACTTTTAACATTAAAAGCAATGTATCATTAAATTCTTTTGTAAAATATAATGAAGTTTTAATAAAAAATAAAAATTTTGCTATAGATACTGCAATTAAACAAAATAGAGTAAATATTATAAGTTATAATAACGAAAACAATAAAATTTTAACTAATAACTTTAATAGTTTTCCTAGTTATTCAATGCCTAATGATTATAATTATGACAACGCGAATAGACTTTCTGTTGACTTTTCAATAGCAAAAGCTATAAATGATGACATCGCTAGACTGATCACAGAATTAAAAAGTTTTAATGAAATACTAGAAGTTAACTCTATGTACAATTACAGTTATAAGAGCTATAATGAGCTAAACATAGATTATTTTAATAGATTAAAAGATGAAAAAATTATAAATTATAATTCTTTAGGGAATATTTTTAGATATTTTGACAACATATTGTCTTCATTGCTTTCAGAAATGATGCCAAGTAAAACTAAGTTTCAAGGATTTAACTTAGTTTATGAATCACATATTTTAGAAAGACATAAATATCAACATAGAAATAGTAATTCTAGAATAAATATCTATAGTCCAAGTGAGACTTATAATTTTTCTAGAGAACCTATAAGAAGTTATAGAGACAGCAATTATAACAGTAGCAGGAGCATGATAGATAATGTCATTGATTAATATTAATAAAAAAATATGTTTTTCTGAAGGGATTGATATTGATACTTTTACAAGAAACGTAAATAGAGACTTTGCTACTGTTAAAGAAAATCTAGCTATATATAGCAAAAAAAATACATTTGTCAATAATACAGGTGATTGTAGTATATATCCTGGAATTAATTCTAGGTTTGGCTATAATGATATTTTAAATAGTAACTTTTATAAAATAGACAGCTTTAGAAATGATTTATATGAAATATCAAAAGTATTTTTATACATAAGAGAAAATATTGGATTACAAGATACTCAAATAGAAAATAACAGTGAATTAATAATTACAGATTATTTAAATAATTCAATTAAACTAATTTTCAAAACAGATTCAAATATTACTGATGGTTCACAAGATGAGTTTGGTAGTGTTATTGTAGGAATTAAAAATGAACCAAAGAATCAGTTTTTAAAAAACATCTATCTTTCAATTAAAAACTATTTAAATATTAATCGAGGTTTTAATTTTAATATTGAAATTGATAAACATAATGATGAAGTATTAATATTAAAACAGAAAAAACCTGGATTCTTAGGTAATATACATGTAGGTGCTCCTGAAAGTATTGTTGTTGTAAATAATATTTCTGGAAAGTTTTCAAAAGAAAATTATGAATACAAGATAGAATACAAACCATTTAGAGAAGATCTAGTCATAAAAAAGTCTATTAAAGATAATCCAAAGATTTTTCGAAAAACATTAGGAATAGACAATTTAGATTATGAAGAACCGATATATTTTGATGATTCTTTAGTTAAGTTGAATAATGATTTTTATTTTGAAAGCCCAGATAGAATAAAATGGAACTTTACTTTTAATTCAAAAGCTATAAATTCTTTAAGTTCTACAATTAGCCCTATTGAAACTATCAGTATATTAGAAGGAAACATAACAACAGAACAATCTTTGTTAGGCATAAGAGGTGATATAGTATATAGTGGAAAAGATGCTAGAGGTAGATCAAATGTACAAATAAACAAAGAAAGAATAGTGCCAAATTCAAGCTATGTTTTTAATACTTTACCTAGTAGTAGTTCTAATTATGAAATAGAACCTTTTAACGAGGAATCTTTTGACGATTTAGTTGCAATAAGATCAGCACCTTATCAAGTAAATTATGATTTTGAAAAAGTAGAATCAAATGGTCAAGTATTTAATAGAATTGTGACTTTAGATATACCAAGAAATTTAACTATTTTATCAAATAATATTTTAGTATATAATGAAGATAAGATGGATATTTTACCTTTTTATGAAAGAGATAGAGTGAATTTAAACTATTTAAAGCCAGATGAAGAAGTTTTTTTAGATAACGAAATATTGCATTTCAAACATTATTCACATGGTAGGGATATCAATAGTGAACATTCGATACTTCCTGAATCAATTGCTTATTATGGAGAAATAGAGTAATGTCTAAAAAAAGAATTATAGGTATAAATGAAATAGTAACTAAAACAAAAGCTGAAGCAACAGTGTCTTTTGATATTGATCATACTGATAATAATTCTGTTCAGTTTTTCAACGCCGGAGGTACTTCTTTTGTTTTAGAAGACGCTGAAGGTTATAGGGTTCGTTTTTGGTATGATAATTCTGGAAACGGTTTTTTTACAACAGACATAAACATATCAGATTTTCAACCAAGATATAATAATAATGATCCCTCTCAATCTTACTATTCTTTTGATAGTGATAATCCATTTTTTGGAGAAACTTCTACAAATCCCATAGGATTCACAGACCCATACTGGCAAGGTACTCCTATACGAATTAATACACAAGATTTGAACACTGGTACGACGTTGACAATTAATCAAATGAATTACTACCCAGATCAGTATAAAGCTGTATTAGAGGAACTAGTTAAAAGAACTGTAACAGCAATTAATTATGCAGATGAAGTAAAAATATCTGCTAGCTATTCAATGGAAAAAGAAGGTTTTAGAGGTATTATTACACTAAAGCAAACAATTGCAGGTACAGAAGGAAATACTATAATTGATAGAGGTCAAGGTAGTTCTAATTCAGAACAGAACTTTTATGGAATCCTTACAGGAGATATTAAAACAACAAATTTTGCTGGAGGCTCTGTTAACCCTCCTACGTATGAAAATGTTTTTAGCGAAAGATCTGGAAGTTTATCAAATGCTATAAAAAAAGAAATAAATAGAAAATCATTTTTACCGGGTGTTTTGCCTAGTAATAAAATAATGACAGGTAAGAAACTAACAAGAGAGGAAGTTTTTTTCGATGATAGCTTAACTTATATCTTTGATGATAAGTCAAATATTAACGCTACGTTTGGTATTCCTATATCTGAGGTTACTATAAATGGAAAAAAAGAATTGATATTTGATTATAATAATATAGATATAAGTAAAATTTACAATTCTTCTACTAATAAATTTGAAAATGAACAACTTTTGTTAAAGAATACTGGTATATATAGTAAGCCTAATGATTTTAATTTTCAAACATTTATAAAACCAGTTGTTGATAATCAAAGTGAAGAAAATGAATTAATTAGAAAAATAATGGGAAGTGACTCTTTATATAGATTTATTGAACAGAAAAGAGTTGTAGAAGATTATACACCATACGAAGAAGATTATGGTCAATTTATAGGAACTGGATCAGAATTTGAAACTGTTAATATAGAAAATGATATAAACTACAATATAAAAGATCAAAAACAAATAAAAATTTCACTTGATTTTGATACAAATGCTTATTTAGTTAATACAGCAATTGCTTATAATGATCTAGATGAATCTACACCTGCAGAAGACAGAGAAGATAATATACACTACACAAAGCAAATAAATTTTTTAAATGGTGATAAAAAAGCTGTAAGATCAAACAGTTTTCCGACTGCTTATTGGAACTTTGTAAACAATAGATGGGAGTACTTAGATATAAATTCTAATAACATAAGCGAAAATGGTTTTGTGGAAGAACCTGCTTCTGATCCTAATTATGCTTATAAGAACAATGTTTTTCCTGGCAAAGTAAGTGAAGATAGTTTTTCAATAGGTTCTGGTTCAAATTCTTATGATTTTAGAAATAGTGTAAAAAATAACTTACTTAATAGACCTGTATGCTTTTCACCTTCATTTAGAGATAATAATAATACTTCTTATATGATGCAACCTACAACATCTTACGGGTTTCCTCAAAAAGTTAACTGGCAACCTCACAATAATCATGTTTTAAAAATGTCTGATTATATTGATGAAAATTTTATTGTTGAAAAAATAATAGTAAAAGGTAAACTTTCAGCAAATTTTGAAAAACCTGTAAAGTATGGAAACTATGGAATACCAACTTCATTTACTGATGATTATCCATTAAAATCAATATCAGACGACTACTTAAACAGTATAGAATCTTTAGGTTTTAGCTTCTTTATTTTAAATCAACGTAAAAATGCAGACGTTGTAAACAAAACTATTTTAACTCAAGATTCTTCTTTTTACACAGAAGCTAGAAAATCTACGTTTGATTCTGATGGTATTTTTATAGACAATAGCAACACAGGTTTAAATGTGTACTCTGAGTCAACATTTTTAGATAATGATCAAATAGAACCAGAACTTCCAGAACATACTATATACCAATTTAATAACAAAAACAAAGATTTTTATAAAATAAATACAAATAATAACAATCTTGAAGTAGACAAAGAATTTAAAAATAAGTTTTATTATTTTGATAAAACTGATAGTGATTCTGGAAACTATTATGAGAAATTTTTATACAAAGATATAGAAGTTTGGGATTCAAATAATTATAGTGAAGATTTAACTTCAGGTGTAATAAAAAGATTTAATATATTAGATGCGTATTCAGATGGCGTACAACAACAAGAAGTTATTAGAGAACTTGTAAGCTTTTCTAATCTTTTATTAGTAAATTCTAGTGATACAGAATTTTTAAAATCAAACAAATTTAAAAATATTGACGCTTTAATAGAAGTAAGTAATAATTCAATCAAAGATCAAAGCTTTACTATAAAATCAAATTTAAAAAACTATGAATATTCAAACTTTATAGATGAATCAGCTTATTATTTAAAAAGTAATATAACTAACGAATATCAAACTTACGAAGGAACAAAAAGTTCTTTTAGTTTAGAATTAGAATTTGTTTATGATGCATTTGTTGGTAGTTTAACTAACTTTAAAACAAATCTCGAAGACTTTCAATTTGCTGTATCTTGCCCAGATAGATTCTACTTTAAATTTGGAAATGATTCTAATATAGTAGAATCTATTTATGTAGAAGAAGAATTAACTCATTATAAAAACTTTTTTAACTTAAGCATATTACAAGAAGGAGCTGAAAGTTGGCATTCTTCAGCAAACTATCCGAATGATTCTGACGAAGTTAGAGCAGAACATAATTTTAATTACTTTAAAACTATATTAATGTTTTGGATACTTGGTGCTTTATTATTAGACACTTTAAGATTTAGAGATAATTCTAGTTTTACAGACAAAATAGGCGTATTAGCTATAACTAATATTGTTAATACTCAAATGGAAGAAACTAAGAAATTTACTTTGACTTTTACTTCAAAAAACCCAAGTACATCTTTAGGATTTGGGCTTATTCCTTCTACTAGTTTGAACTTATCATTTGATCAAAATAATATAATATTAAAAAATATTACAGTTCCAAATATAAATCTTGGATTTAGTCCTATATTTGATACTAGCGAATTAAAAAATACTATAAATATATTTGAAGGTTCATCAAAAGGTAGATCAAACTTTTTAGGAATAGATTCTGAAAGATTTGTGTTAAAATCTACTTTAGATAAGAGTAATATTCAAAGTTATTCTAACGATATAGGATACTCTTTTTATCAAAATAACTCGACAAATAGCATTATAAATGCTTCTTATTTATTAAAACCCGAAGATGAATTAATATTTGGTATTAACTCTTATGGTAACGGTGATTTGATTGCTTCTTTTTTAGAGTTACATGAAAATTTAGATATTATTCTAGTAGGCAAAAATCAAAGTAAAGATAAGAGAGAAAGAAATAACGAATCAAAATCAATAAGAAAGGTAATAAAATCTTCAGACGAAAGAAAGACTAATATAGAAGGGTATTATTTAACTAAGAATAATTATTTTAGTAATATTTTTAATACTATAGATTTTAAAAGCAATAAAAAAGTAATAGGAGATTCTTCTTCTAATGAATTTGGTAATTGGGGAGGTTTTGTAACTCTTAATGAAGTAGACAAATCAGTTCAAGTAAATAATAAAAATTCACCAGAAAATACTTTTAAAAAATATTATTATGACTCTATCTTACCTAATTTTATAGATGTATTTAGTAGAGTAAAAAGCAAAGTTCCTTTAAAAGAAAGTAAT
>Ga0163179_10001485_pt1 | contig 16644 bp, 23 predicted proteins | sample AtlANTMetagenome_FD_109643 | JGI IMG/M metagenome (GOLD analysis project Ga0163179, IMG submission 109643) | Marine eukaryotic phytoplankton communities from the Atlantic Ocean - Atlantic ANT 2 Metagenome | ecosystem: Environmental > Aquatic > Marine > Oceanic | place: North Atlantic Ocean... | reverse complement strand
GTCTACGACAATTGGGAAGAAGACTACATAGAATTATTTAAAAAAATTTCTTCTAAAATTTCTGAAAAAGTAAAAAAACAACTTGCTTGCGAAGTAATATTCTTGACACATAATAAAGACCTGCATGAATTGAATCAGGTTTGGCATCCAAAAGGAGAGAAGTTGCTTTGGAATCCAAACATACAGGAACCTAAAAAGTCTTTATATGGTGGAGATAACCTAAGATATGACTGGAAAATAAAGCAAAAGTTTATAAATACTTTTAAAAAAAATCTAAAAAATTATATGCCTTACATTAACGTAAGATATATTTTCTAAAAAGGAACAACATGAACAAATTCCATACTTGTGTAAGGTGGGGGCTAGGTATACATGGAAGTATACATGTAGCAGAAACCTTCGTTAATCTATATGAAAAAGCTTACATGAGTGCAACCCTTAGCCTTTTTGCTGGGTTATTAATGCTTGCTGGAGCTTTTATTGATTCCACACATCACAAACCATTGAAAGAAAACAAATGCTTATAAAATTTTCCGAAAAAGAAATTGATCACTTATTAAGAGTTATAGAATTCTTTTCTGACTGCAACTCTAATATGGATAAGGAAGTATTAGGTGAAATTATGATTACGTATTGGAGAATTCATCGAATGAAAACTGAACTAACAAGTGAAACTTAATCTAATGAATAAATACTTAATAATAATTTTATTATTTCAAGGCTGCGCAACAGTTAAGTATGCTAGCGAAATAGAAAAGAATCATTGTCCACCTACAGAATGTCCAGGTAAAAAATGTCTTTGCATCAAAGGTGAAAGTGAAGTATGGTATCTTAACCCTGAAATAGGTGAATAACATGAATACCACTCATGATTTATCCTCAAGAACTTGGGGAAATGATTATCAAGTTATGTCTATTTATAATAAAGGTTATAATATTAATATAACAGGTTGGCGGAAAAATATATCAATTGGAGATTATATTGTAATTAGAAATGGACCAAGTGATACTACTAGATATATTATTGAACAAATCGATTATGAAAGAGACCCGAACGATATGTTTCGTGCGAAAGCTAAGTTCGCTCCACGAGATTAATATGGATGTATGAAAATTTAAAAACTTTAAAACTTGATTCATCCTTTAGGCCAATAGATATATTAACTGTATACGAAGCCTTTACAATGGTTTATACTAAAAGAGCTAACATTATAGAAGCATACGATAACTTATATCTAAGGTCTGCAACTGAATCACATATGATACCATCCGTTATCAGCTTAAACAGATATGTAAAAAGAGAAAATTTAGCTTTAAAATGTAGTAAGAAAAATGTCTTTTGGAGAGATAGATACACTTGCCAATATTGCAACAATATATTTCCTCAAGATTTATTAACTTTAGATCATGTAACACCTAGATCTAAAGGCGGACCAAAAACTTGGGATAACATTGTAACTTCATGTCAAAAGTGCAACCAATTAAAAGGTAATAAGCTTCCACATGAAGTCAATATGTTTCCCACTAGATTCCCCAGAAAACCAGCAGATGATTTATTTAAAATCTTGGTTAAAGATAATATACCATCTAAGTGGTTACCATTCTTAACTGGGTACACATTATAAATTAGGAGAAATAATGTCATACATAATTCCTACTGTAGTAGAAAAATCAAGCAAAGGCGATAGAGCATACGATATATATTCACGCTTACTTGTTGACCGTATTGTTATGCTTGGAACACAAGTCAACGATCAAGTAGCAAATGCTATAGTTGCTCAACTATTGTTTCTAGACCAGCAAGATAATAAAGATATATCTTTCTATATTAACTCTCCAGGCGGTTCAGTAACTGCAGGGCTTGCAATTTTAGATACAATGAATTACTTAAAATCAGATGTATCTACAATTTGTATTGGACAAGCAGCAAGTATGGGAGCTCTTTTGCTTTCATCTGGTGCCAAAGGAAAGAGATATGCTCTTCCAAACTCAAGGATATTGATTCACCAACCTCTTGGTGGTGCTCAAGGTCAAGCTAGTGATATTGAGATACAAGCAAATGAAATCTTGAGGCTAAAGAAAAAGCTAAACCTAATCATGGCTTCAAATACTTCTCAAAGCTTAGAGACTATTGAGACAGATACAGACAGAGATAATATTATGACTCCAGAAGAAGCAATACAATATGGACTTATAGATTCCATTATTGCGAATAGAAATCTTTAAATTTTTTCTTTTGAAGATTACCTATTTTCTTTGATTCATTTATATTATGAGTATAATAAATATATCTTAACTTTTTAATAATAAGATTTTTAGGAGAAGATTTCTTACAATGAACGCCACCCCTTCCAAGGTGACACCTCTTGCAAAGAGTAATACCATTATTGACATGATAAGCATATTGAGGAAAATAATATTTTGACACCATGTGATGGCCATGCAATGTCTTCTTCTTTCCGCAAGAATAACATTCAAAGAAATCTCTTTCTCTTACAGCTTTAGACCATTTACTTAGCTTTGATTGATTAAGTGTACTTTTCTTACTTTTACTTTTACGTTTTTTACGTTTTGTTTTCTTTTTAACAAAACGTTTTAACTTTACATATCTTTTCATAAGGAACCCAAAATGCAAGCACAACTTTTAATGCAAGCAGCTATGGCGAAGCTTGAAGCAGAGCGACAAGAAGCTTTAGCAGTCTTGAATTTATATATTAACACACCTGTAGGTGTCCCAGACCACCCTAATATAATGGAATGTATTATGACTTCAGTTGAAAGAATTTCAAAAGCTGAAGGCACTATGCAAACCTTAAACATGCTGATTGAATCTGCAAATCCACCAGGAGAAACAGATGGCTAAATTATGTGGAATGGCAGCTAGACTACAAGCAGATAAATTTAGAAAGATAATGGATAACGAAGACTATGCCTTTTTCACATCTGGTGATTTTAATTTAAATATCATAAGTGTCAGGTCAAAATCTGGCAGTGCAGACTCTTTTGATGACATGATGGTTTTACTCTATAAAGAGGATGGCGAATGGGTGTCTCATATTTATGAGATGACAACAGAGCCTGGCCCAAGTATATTAAAAAATCCAATAAATGAAAAAGGAACAGCTATACTCTGTCCAGGACAATATAGAGGCGTCTACAAAATAGATACTCATGGTGGAAAAAATCGCTATACAGCTTTGTGTCAAAGAAATGGCACTGTAAAAGTATGGCGAGATGACAATAGAGACACTACCCCTGACTATATAGGTCCAGAAGATGAAGGCTTTTATGGTATAAATATACATAAGCATTCTGGTCCAGATGATAGAGAATATGCTGGAGGCGCTTCAGCAGGTTGCCAAGTTTTCAGAAGCAGTAAAGACTTCTATGAATTCATGGATATATGTGATATAGCTGCAGATGCTTATGGCAACAGCTTCACATATACTTTAATTGATGAAGAAACATATGAATGGGAATATTCAGAATGATAAAAAAGGTACCACTATATAACGACAGTATTGGATCTGTTGAATATGTTCAAAGTATGGGATCTGATCTAACTATAGTTAATAGCGCTAGAGTATCTTTTGGTGTTGAAAAAGATGAATTAGATCAAAAAGATAAAAAATTAATAAATTATTTAATATCTCATAAACATACTTCAACTTTAGAACACAATATAATAACTTTTAGATTTACAGTACCACTCTTTATAAGAAGTCAACATCACCGACATAGAACTTGGAGTTATAACGAAATATCTAGAAGATATACAGATTTTAATATACAATTTTACGAACCTGAAGAATTTAGAACTCAGCATAAATCAAATAGACAATCATCTAACGATGACTATATCAATCCAGATATGTCTAGAAATACTGATATAAAACTTTCAGCTAACGAAATGGTGAAGGGGCATCATAAAGATGCTCTACATTTATACAACAGACTAATAGAAGAAGGAGTATGCAGAGAGCAAGCCAGAGGAGTCTTGCCTCAAAACATGTATACACAATATTATGGAACAACTAATCTTAATAATCTTTTTAAATTCATTGAGCTACGAAGCCATATGGGAGCCCAAAAAGAAATACAAGTAGTTGCTCAAGCCTGCTTGGATATAGCCGACAGTCTATGGCCTATAGCAATTAAATCTTGGAAAAAGAAATCTAATTTAAATAATACAATTATGGAGGCTTAATGTATATTCAACAAGAAATGGATGGGAGAAAAATTAGAGATTTCTCTCTTAGCGAATCCTTTATCGCAAATTTTATAGGCAAGCAACCTAACTGGGGTCCAGTTGGTTACTTTACTTATAAGAGAACCTATGCAAGAGAACTAGAGAACTCAACTGAAGAATTTTGGCAAACTTGTCGAAGAGTAGTAGAAGGAGTCTACAACATACAAAAACAACATTGTAAAAGCTTAAAGCTCCCCTGGAATGACAGGAAAGCTCAAACTTCAGCTCAAGAAATGTTCACTAGAATGTGGGAGTTTAAATTCACTCCACCAGGAAGAGGGCTTTGGGTTATGGGTACAGACCTCGTTCATCAGAGAGGCTCTGCAGCTTTAAATAACTGTGCTTATGTAACTACAGAAAATATAAATATTGATTTCGCAACACCCTTTTGCTTTCTCATGGACATGAGTATGCTTGGCGTTGGTGTAGGAAGTGATTGTAGAGGAAAAGGCAAGGTAAGGCTTATCAAGCCAAAAGAAGATACAGAGCCACACGTTGTAGAAGACTCAAGAGAAGGCTGGAATGATTTAATAAAAAGAGTTTTAAATTCTTTTGTTGGTAAAGCAACCTACCCAGCGAATATAGACTATGCTTTAATAAGACCAAGAGGAGCCCCTATAAAAGGCTTTGGTGGTGTTGCGTCAGGTCCAGAACCGCTGAAAGACTTAGTTGTAAGCCTAACTTCTCTCTTGACTCCAGAAGAAGAAAACGGAAAGCCGATAACATCGGAACAAATTGTTGACATATTTAATTATATAGGTAAGTGTGTCGTTGCTGGAGGAGTAAGAAGAACTGCTGAAATCATGTTTAGCGATCCAAGTGACACAGAATTCATAAAGCTTAAGCAAGATTTAGAAGCTCTGAAAGATAGAAGATGGGCTAGTAACAATTCAGTATTTGCAGAACTAGGTATGGACTATTCAGAAATAGCTGAATCACTCTCTATCAATGGAGAGCCAGGCTGTATCTGGTTGGATAATATGCGTAGGTATGGAAGACTAATTGATCCACCAAATGGAAAAGATTTAAGAGTTATGGGGTCTAACCCATGCTCAGAGCAATCTTTAGAAGATCACGAACTCTGCTGTTTGGTTGAAACCTTTCCTGCTCATCATGACAATATAGAAGACTATAAAAGAACTCTTAAATTTGCATACCTTTATGCTAAAACTGTAACTTTGGTTCCAACTCACAACCAAAAGACTAACGCTGTTATGATGCGTAATCGTCGAATTGGATGTTCTATGAGTGGGATTGTGCAAGCAATAAACAAATTGGGTAGATTTAATTTTCTTCAATGGTGTGACAAAGGTTACGGTTATATTAAAGATTTAGATTTAATGTATAGCGAATGGTTATGTGTCCCTAGATCAATCAAGATGACTTCAGTAAAACCAAGTGGAACTGTTAGTTTACTTTGTGGATCAACACCAGGAATTCATTACCCTGAATCTGAATACTATATAAGAAATATAAGAATAGCAAATACTTCGCCGCTACTAAATTCTTGCAAAGAAGCAGGCTACGAAATAGAAGAAGATACATATTCACCAGATACTTCTGTAGTATCATTTCCAGTAAAAGAAAAATTCTTTGTAAAAGGAAAAAAAGATGTTACCATGTGGGAACAATTTGCTAATGCTGCTGATATGCAGCGCTGGTGGGCTGACAATCAAGTAAGTATTACAGTTACTTTTAATGAGAATGAAAAGAAAGATATCAAAACTTGTTTAGAAGTATTTCAATCTCAATTAAAATCAATCTCGTTGCTCCCTATATCTGAACATGGTTATGTACAAGCTCCTTATATTCCAATTACTAAAGAACAGTACGGAAAGATGATGCAGAAAATTCAAGTATTAAATTTAACTGCAGCTAGACATGAAGTAACAGATAAGTTTTGCGATGGTGAAACCTGCACTATATAATAGGTACATAAAATGAATTTTAAAAACTTAATTAAAGAATCTTTTCAAAATGCTAAAGAAAAAGGTTGGCATGATGTTGAAAGATCTATACCTGAATTACTATGCCTTATACATTCTGAAGTAAGTGAAACTTTAGAAGAACACAGATCAGGAAGAGATCCAAATGAGATTTACTACAATACAGAGAAACCAGATAAGCCAGAAGGCATACCCATAGAATTAGCTGATGTAATAATTAGAATTGCAGATTTCTGCGGATTGTTTGGAATAGATTTAGAAAAGGCTATAAAAATAAAGCTAGAATATAACAAAACTAGGTCATATAGACATGGAAATAAACGCTGCTAATGAATAACAAAGAACAAGAAGAGCAAAGAATAGATGCCTCCAAAATAGATCCTGCCGATTTTAATACTTTATTAAATGCTATACTTAGGCAATCTATGGATGACTATATTAAGTTGCAACATCCAAAATTTAGATCAAAAAAATATTTACAAGAAGCATTCGATTCTGCAATGAATATGCTTTTTGATTCTAGCTATAAGTTTCTCTATGTAAGAAATGAGCTAGATGAGGAAATGTCTCTGAAAGAGATGGTATCTTTTTTACTCAATGATGATAGAGTTAAAATAGATAATTTAAAAAATCACGTAATCCGAGAAGCGCAAGCTTTTTGGGAAACGAAATTGGTGAGAACATTGTATATCCCAGAAAGCTTTATCTATGACGGACACGTTTACAAAGTGCAACATAGAAAAGATACAGACTCTGAAATAGATTTTGAAAACAAAACTATTTTTATAAATAAAAACAGAGGCTCAGAAGGTGAACTTCAATTTTTTGAAGTAGCTATAAATATAGCTTTTTATCATGAAGACATTGTAACAAATAAGTCTACTAGAGATTTAATAACAAAATCTCTTTTCAGAATGCTTAAGATGAATTCTTGCTTTACTGGAAGTTAAGAATATTCTTTTAAAATATCAAAACAACTCTTTGGAAGATATTTTACTAACTCGCTAGAAGAATATTCTTTTTCTGTAGGATGTATAATCAACCTTGCCCCTACTGCTTTTATAGCTGAGAGTTCGGGCAAGGTCTCTATACTGTAATCAGGACCTTTTATATAATACTTAGGTTTAAGATCCTTAATTAATTTAGAAGGTTCTTCTTCAAAGAATACGACCACTTCATCTACATACTTTAAAGCTTTCAAAGCATAAGTTCTGTCTATCAAAGGTATCGTATACTTTCCATATTTTTTATTTAAATATGAATCAGAATTAATCCCTACAGTAACCTTTCCATAACGTTTAGCGAATTCTAATAAGCGGATATGCCCAGGATGAATTATGTTAAAAGTTCCAGTTACTAAAACTTCAGTTTTCATTAGGAGAACCATTTTATGATAACAACAATTACTATATTCTCAATATTGTTGACAATTGGAATACTGTCTTACTTTAACTTAAAGAGAAAAAATTCTCAACTATCTAAAGAATTGGACAGTTTCAAAAAAGAGACAGAGGCTTATTATAAAGAATTATTTACTTCATGGTGTATAAAACATGAGAAAACAATCAGAAAAGATTCAGTTGAAAGATCAAGAAGCATAATCAGAGGACAAGCTACAGAACACTTAGCTCCTTTCGTTATAAAAGAATCCAATCCAAAAGATTATAGATTCCTAGGCAGTCCAATAGATTATATAGTATTTCATGGACTATCAGATGTTATAGACGGCGAAAGAGAATCTATTGAAAAGATTACTTTCTTGGATATTAAAACAGGAAAAAGTAGATTAAATAAATCTCAAAGAAAAATTAGAGATGCTATCAATAATGGAAAAGTAGAATTTGTTATGAGAAAGATAGATGCCTAAAAGAAAATCATGGAATCAATACTTCATGTCTATAGCAGAGCTTGTTTCTACTAGAGCGACTTGCGACAGAAAGCATGTTGGTGCTGTAATTGTTCGCAATAGAGAAGTTCTAGCAACAGGCTATAATGGCTCAATAGCTAAAACTAAGCATTGCGATGAAGTAGGACACCTAATGGTAAATAATCACTGCGTGAGAACTATACACGCTGAAATAAATGCAATAGCTCAGGCTGCTAAACATGGTGTATCCATTACAGAAGCAACTATATACATAACTGCCCAACCTTGTTGGAATTGTTTTAAAGTTATAGCAAATTCTGGCATAAAAAAAATCTTTTACAAAGAAGACTATAGATGGGATAAAAACATTGATGACGCTTTAAATTACTTAGATATAAAAATATCCAAAGTTGAAATGGAGAGATAAAAAATGTCTAAAAATAAAAAACCAGAGAATGAAGAAGAAAGCAGTAAGCACTTACTGCCAAAACCACCTTCAAGACTTGCCCCACAAGGTATAAATACTTTTACAGTCTGCAGGCAAGCAGACGAAACAGGTATATCAGGAGACGGTATTGTAATAGAAGGTGTTGTTCTCGGTACAGGACAATGTATAGTCCACTGGCTATACCCTCCACCTAGAGGAGGTATAGCAATATTTGATTCGATGGAAGACTTTTTAAAAGTACACGTAATTCCACATCCATCAAATAAAACAATAATAACTTTCGCAGATGGTGAGCAAAAAACTTATCCACCAGAAAAGGAATAAAATGCCTATTAAAAAAATATCAGGAATAGCTGAAATTGATACTATTGCTAACGCTTTAAATAAAAAGTTCGGCAAAGAATTAATTTCAATGGGTCCTAAAATAACTTATGAAGATGTAATATCTACTGGCAGCTTATCACTTGATTGCCAACTAGGTGTAGGCGGAATGCCTTTAAACAGAATAGTTGAAATATATGGGCCTCCATCAGCAGGCAAGACTTCTTTAGCTTTACAATTAGTTAAACAATATGTAGACGAAAGAGGATATGATAGGCCTCCTTGTTTTATCGATTTAGAAAGAACAACTGGCTTAGATTTAATAAAAGGTATGGGGATAGATCCAGAAAAAGTAATTTTCTCCTACCCTGACACAGCAGAAGAAGCTTTGCAATTAGCAAAAGATTTAGGTGCAAGCGGTGCTGTAGGAATGGTAGTCTTTGACTCCATAGATGCAGCTCAAACAGAAAGAGAAACACAAAGATTGATGGGAGAGATGGGTGTAGGCGATTTGCCTAGAATCATGTCTAAATCAATGAGAAGTATTTCTAAAATTTGTGTTGATCAAAAAGTTTGCTATATATTTATAAACCAAATTCGTATGAATATTGGCGTAATGTATGGAAATCCAGAAACAACTAGTGGCGGAAATGCATTACCTTTTTACTCTTCAATAAGATTAAGAGTAAGTTCAAAACCATCTTCAGATCTAAAAGATACATTGCTTATGAAAGTCAAAGTAGTTAAGAACAAGATGGCTCCAGCTTTAAACAGAGCTGCTGAATTCGCCTTTACTTGTGGTAAAGGTACTGATGAAATCGGAGATTTACTAGGTTTTGCTAAAGATATAGGTTTGATAAGGTATGCAGGCTCAGCAGTTAAAATTAACCTACCTGGTAAAGAAGAAGAAACTTTATGTACTGGAGGCAAACTAGGTGCAAGACAATATACCATTGAAAACAGAGATTTTTATGACACGCTTAAGAATGCTTGCTACGAAGCAAGTGGAATCGAAACAAGCGAAGAGAATCTTGAATCAAATTCAGTTGAACCTGAACAAAAATCCAAGGAAAGTTAATTCCTTACTAGAAAATTTAGAAGAATTACTTACTTATGAAATAGACAATAAGAATCCAAATGAAGAGATAAGTATACATTGCCCAGTTACCAATAAAAAAATTTATAAAATTAAAAATGGAATAGTAAAATACATAAACTCACACGGCTTATGCCGTGTATGTGGACAGGATTTTTACATAAACCAAATTTTTTCTGTAGATGAATTTAAAAATGAATTACCAATAAAATTATATGATGCTATATGTAAAAGATGTAACATCATTATCTCATAAAGGAAAAATATGGACAATGAATTCGTTCACTTACATACACATACAGAGTACTCATTACTAGATGGTATAAATAGAATAGATACATTGCCAAAGCATATAGCTGGATTAAATCAAAAAGCATTAGCTATTACAGATCATGGAAATGTAAGCGGGTCTTACAAATTCTATAAATCTTGTTTAAAGAATAATATAAAGCCAATAATAGGAATGGAAGCTTACTACACAGTAGAAGATAGAACAGTAAGAGAAGCAGATGATTTAGAACAATCTTATTATCATTTAATATTACTAGCCTTGAATAATAAAGGGCTACACAACCTTTATAAACTTTCTACTTTTGCATATACCGAAGGCATGTATAGAAAGCCAAGAATAGACGATGCTTTACTTGGAGAATATTCTGAAGGTATTTGTGCCACCACAGCTTGTCTTGGGTCAAGAATATCTCAATTAATTTTAAACAATAGAACAAATGATGCTGAAATAATGATAGATCATCATCGAGCACTATTCCAGAATAGATTTTTAATTGAATTACAATTGCATGACATGGAAGACCAGTTAAAAGTAAATCAAGAGTTACAGAGAATGTCGTTAAAGAAAAACATACCCATCATATTAACCAATGATTGTCATTACACTCACGAAATAGATAAAGACCTTCATGAAGCAGCTTTATGCATGCAAACCAAGACTACATTATCTAATGAGAAAAGATTTACTTTTGGTGACATAGATGTTCATGTTGCACATCATGACTGGATGTGGAAAAAAGCAAAGCATCAAAACATATCTTACGAAGCAATAAGGAACACTGTTTCTTTAGCAGATATGGTAGACTCTGACGACTATTTCTCTGACAAGCAAAACAGATATCCAAAATATAAAGAGATACCAGACGATTTCAAATCTTTTGAATGGCTTGAAATCGTTTCAAAAGAGGGGCTCTTCGAGAGGTTTGGCGGTATGCCACCTTTAGAATATAGAGAAAGACTTAACACAGAGCTAACAACAATAAAGAAGATGGGTTTCTCAGACTATATGCTGATTGTTTCTCAATTCATGGCAGGTGCTAGAGAACGAGGAGTCTTGCATGGACCAGGAAGAGGTTCTGCTGCAGGATCACTTGTTGCTTATGCACTTAAAATTACAGAAGTAGATCCTATCCAGTATGGATTATTCTTTGAGCGCTTTTTAAACATAGGTAGAGGGTCCAGACCCATTATCTTTGATAAAGATATGATCAACAAAATTAACAGTATGCCGACAGTCGTAACAAAATGCAATCATTCACATCATTGAGCAGGCGCTACCTGCCCGAGTTAGCAACCGCTTTTACAACGCCTTACAGATCTTAACATATACTTTTTCATTAGTTTACTTTCACTTAAAGGTTAATTCAGCGGTCACATCAAGGGGATCGCCACCTTGATCTACTGCATTTATAAGAAGAATGGAATATATAGGACCTTTAATTGTGTTATTAGTCCAAGTCAATTGCTGTGTTAAACCGAAATTGTTTTCATCCTTTACTTGCTTGTGAACAACACGTTCTAGACCATCCGTATCTTTCGGCCATTCGTTTTGAACTCTGAAAGGCTTTCTAGAATTTACTAATACAAATATTTGATCTGTTGTATCTATGTTTGGAACAGTAAGGCTAACCGCATGAGAGTAATTTTTAATATCCCCCTCGTCTTCTGTAAGATCAGAAACTATAATTACCTCATCGTCCAAATCTACTCTTAAAGTATGCATAATGGGAACTCCTATGATTGATAAAATTAAAAAACACTATTTAAAAAAACGTTTAGAAACTGTAGACAAAGACTTCTTAGTTTTCGAAGAAAACATGATTTTAGAAGAAGATATCAACTATTTAAAAACTTTGTTAGATTGTAAAGATGAAGTAAAATTACTTAACCCTCACAACAGCATCATTTTATATCTATGTGGACTCACGAATCAATTCGATTTCATAAAAGGTAGATCTGATACTACTGGAGGTAGTCCTCCAGACATAGATATAGATCACGATGCTCTTGACAGAGATGAGGCAATTCAGTGGGTTATAGACTACTGGGGGAGAGACCATGTTGCAAACATTATAACTCATGGAACATTTAAGCCAAAATCCCTGACAAGATCTTTTTACAGAGTAACAGAAGGTCCTACAGATGACCTAAATGATCTGCTTAAGAAGATTCCTCCTCCTAAATACGGGAAAGAAGCTTCACTAGGCGAAATCTTAGATAAGAATCCTGACATTAAAGAAGAAGACAGGTTCAGCGATTATTACAGATTTGCTAATACTCTAGAAGATATGGTTGCAAATTTTGGAATACATGCAGCAGGTTTGGTTATCTCAGATTTCCCCATATACGAAACTGTTCCTATGTGGAAAAATAGTAAGTCAGACAGGATCACTCAGTTTGATATGAAAGAAGTAGAAGACTTAGGTCTTATCAAATTTGATTTCTTATCAATAGATACTTTATCTATTATTAAAGAAGCAGTTCGACTTATTAAAGAAACAAAAAACATAGAAATAAATCCATACCAAATTCCAGATGGAGATAAAAAAGCATACACCATGTTGCACGAAGGACTTCTTACAGGAGTATTCCAAATGGAAACTTCAGGTATGGCTAAGAAATTAATATCAAGAATTAGACCCAATTCTATAGAAGAGCTAAGTGATATAAATGCTTTAAATCGTCCAGGTCCTCTTCAAGCTAATCTTGATAAAATGTATATAAAAAATAAAAACAATAGTTATCCAGATGATTCTCTTCCAGAAGAAATGAAAAATATTTTAAGCGATACTTACTGGACATTAATATATCAAGAACAAGTTATGGCTATCTGTTCAAAACTTGCAGGCTTTAGCCAAAAAGAATCAGATGATATCAGAAGGGCTATGGGTAAGAAAGATGCTAGAGTTTTAGATTCTTATAAACAGCCGTTTATAGAGAATTGTGTTAAGAACACTTCTTTAACAAAAGATTACTCAGTAGAACTATGGGAAGATTTATTAGGATTTGCTGATTATTGCTTCAATAAAGCTCATAGCGTTAGTTACAGTATGCTTACTTATATATCTGCATATCTAAAAGCAAACTACCCTGTAGAATTCTTTTGTGCTCTAATGAGTACCAGATCAAAAACTTTACAACCAAAATTATGGGCGAATAAAGCGCCCGAATATATTCAAGAAGCAAAAATATTAGGTGTAACTATCAATCCCCCAAGTGTAAATGGCTCAGATTTAGCCTTTACTATCAAAGATAATGAAGTTTATTTTGGCTTAAATGCCATAAGAGATGTAGGTAAAACAGCTGCTCGCTCAATTGTAAGTACCCGAGGTAAAAAGCCTTTTCAAGATATAGATGATTTTCTTGGGCGCAACAACTTAAGAAAAGTTACAATAAAAACATTTCAGAGTTTAATTAGGTCGGGCGCATTTGATAAATTAGGATATCTCAGAAGTAATCTTTTAGAAGAAAGTTCTAATCTTTATGACTATACTCGTGATATAGTAGAAGCTGAACAAAGGAAAATAGATATTCTCGTTAGAGAAAAAGAAAATGAAAAGCTTTCAATTCTTATCGAAAATAGAAATAGCCTTCGCAAAGAGCTGAAAGTGGAAAATAGAAACCTTAAAAAAGCTTCTCCAGAAACTAAAAATAAAGTTTTAGATTTAATAGATCACATAGAGAATCAATTGGAACCTTTAGAAGAAATGAAACTTAGAAAGAAACCTATGTTGAAACCTAAAGAGATTCCAGAAAAAATTGAATTAATAAGAGAAAAGGAAGTACCTCTATCCTTGCAAGAAATGCTTGAGCAAGCTCACTATATAGGATGCTATATAAGTATACATCCAGCAAAGCTAATTAACAATGATTGTGAACAGCTAAGCAATGTATGGGCTGGCTCAAAAGTTAGAGTCTGTGGAGTAGTAAATAGCTTGAAAATTATTACAACTAAACGAGGACAAAAAATGGCATTCCTAGAATTAGATGATTCAACAGCTTCTGCTGATGTTACAATCTTTCCAAGATTGTGGAAAAATCTTTCTGAAAAAGGTTTAATAGCAGGATCTTTAATAAAAATGGACGCTAAAATAGAACAAGAGGAACCAATAATAAAAATTATAGCTGAAAATGTCCAAATTCATAAGGAGTAAATATGAGTTCAAAATGGCAACCTGAAGAAGAACACGTTTTACGTATTCTAATTCCGACACACAACAATACTGAGATCGCAACTGAGTTTAAAAAAAGACATGAAAAAAACTTACCTGGCTTTCATAAACTGAGAAGTGCTGATGCAATAAGAAGAAAATGTAGCAGAGATGCTATAAGCCCAGAATCTTTAACTGATTACACTGACCCTTATAAAGAAAGATGGGAATATATAAAGAAGTTAAATGAAGAATATATGATGGATGCAGAAGAAGTCACAACTGGACTTGTCGAAAATCCTACAAGAAAAATAATAAGTTTTTCAGACATACATTTTCCATTTGCTTTGTACGATCAATTACAGGAAGCAATAAAAGAGCATTCTGATGCAGATATTTGCGTTTTAAATGGAGATATACTTGACGGATATGCTTTTTCTAGTTATGGTACTGCTCGCAGAATAGCTGCTTTAAAAGAATACATTTCTGCTTTCGAATTAGTAAAACAATGTGCAGAAACATTTGGACAAGTTGTAATAGTAAGTGGAAACCATGATCGAAGACCTGCTAAAACTCTAGCTAGAAATACATTTGAAAAAGAAGCAACCCAAGTATTAAGACCAGATCTATTAGCAAGAATGGCTAATGGAGAAATGCTTAATGAATGGGGTGAACTTGTAGACAAGATAGAATTTGACAATGTTGTATACCAAAAGTATGATAGCTGGTACGTAAGAGTTGGAAAAACTATTTTCTGTCATCCTGATGCATACCAGGGCGGCAACCCAGGTTCAACAGTAATGATGTTAAATAAATATTTTATGAATAGAATTGGAGGAGAACATTTCGACTCCATAGTTGTAGGACATACGCATAGAATTTATAAAGGAATATTTATGAATCGAATGTTAATAGAACAGGGAGCAATGTGCTCTCGCCAACCTTATCAGCATAAAGCAGACTTAAGGTTTCCCCATGCAATGAATGGCTATGCCATTCTATACCAAGACGAAGCAGGAAATACCTGTTTTAACAAATCCCATGTAGTTTACCTAGGAACACAACTACCACCTAAAAAGGAAATATTAAATGTCAATACTTGATAAAGACGGTAATCCCGTTCAACCACAATTAGATACTCAGCAAGTAGTTCAGCTAATGACTGGTCTGAGAATTCGTATAGATGCCGCTAATGCTCAGCTAGTTCAGCTTGGGCTTTTGGTAGAATTTTTATATGAGAACTTAGAGTCACATAATATAAAGATTGATATGGAGCCATTCCCAGAATGGGCTCAGACAAGGTACAAGGAAATTCAAGAGCAAGCAGAAAGCGCTATGGAAGAGAACCAAAGCGCAGTAGATGAAATGCAGGAAAATATTCGCAAGCAAGCAGAAGAAGCAGGCATAAGCCTAAATGATGAAGACAATACTACTGATACTGCTAGCGTTGCTGATACTACAGATACAGAACAGGAGTAAATTATGTCTAGTTGGTCGTTTATATCTCATATAACCGATTATTTATCTAGACCAAGACTTGGTGATCAAAAAGAACCAACACAATGGCCTTCAGAAGCAACAGCTCTTTCTGTAAACCAACACGGCGAAAAAGTAGTGTTAGGAAAATGCAGAAGAGCTGCCTTCTTTAGGCTTTTGTTAGACAGTTTTGCATACTCAGAAAAATACAATATATATAAAAAGTTTGTAGAAAAACTAAAACAAGAAACAATAGAAGTAGAACCTTACCTTCGCTGGATATGGTCCCAAGGTGAACTATACGAAGAACATTGTTTAAATTTAGCAAAATCTGCAGGCGTTTACATATCAGATCAAACACCAGTTTATGTTTCTAAACATAATGTATCTGGAAAAATCGATATAATTGTTATTAACCCAAGTAGTGGAAAATTTAATATAGTCGAAATAAAATCCGTCTATGGATATGGCGGTAATGTTGTTCTAGGTACTCCAGCTGAAAGAAAAAGGGGATCTCTTGGAAAGCCAAGAGAAAGCCATCTTATGCAAATTGGGCTATACCAATGGCACTTCGCAAACCAAAGAGATGAGTTTGAAGAAGGACTCCTTGTGTATGGCTCAAGAGATACAGGAAGAACTGCAGAATACAAAATAACTGTAGAAGAATTAGAGAATGAAGAAGGTGAAAAAAGAAATTTTATTTTCTATCAAGGAAATCATCCTAATATAACAGAAAAAGTAAATTCTGGAATAAGTATAGAAAATGTTATATCTAATTATAACTATATCGCAAAGTGTT
>Ga0163179_10001484_pt1 | contig 16649 bp, 9 predicted proteins | sample AtlANTMetagenome_FD_109643 | JGI IMG/M metagenome (GOLD analysis project Ga0163179, IMG submission 109643) | Marine eukaryotic phytoplankton communities from the Atlantic Ocean - Atlantic ANT 2 Metagenome | ecosystem: Environmental > Aquatic > Marine > Oceanic | place: North Atlantic Ocean... | reverse complement strand
GACTTGTCTGTTACAAGTCCTACAGGTGTAAATTTATCACCTTTTCTAAAGTTATATCCTGTTCTTGAGAGTTCAAAGTTTTTGACAGAGAATAAAGTTGAACCAATTCCAGTAGGTAAACCAGATGAACCAACCTCTACACTTATTAGAGCACCAATTCCTGTATTAGGTCCAGTTCCGAATCCAATTCTTGAAATACCTTCAATTGCCATATCATCATAAGATGGACTTGGTACGAAGATTTCAGGTTCTTTATAATTTGTACCCGCATGAGCAACATTAAATGATAGTACACCACCTTTTCCGATTGTTGTAGTAACGTGAGCACCAGTACCAACATTCTTACCTACATTTACTGTAATTGAATTTGTAGTAAACGATGTGATACTTAATGTTGATCCTGCTGCTGGATCAGTTGATCTTGGATAAGCGTGATTTGTTCTATAATCATCTTTTGCACAAGTGAATGAAATCGATGTTGGTGCGATAGTGACTGTGTTACTTCCTGTCAAACCATGACCATTTATGAATAAAACAAGATTTCCTGTTACTGGATCATATGTCGCATCAGATGGGGTAAACTGTGCTCCAGTATTTGCAGTTACTGCATTTGTGGAAGCACTTGCAAATACATGGTCATAACCAGGATCAAATACTGTTGCTGGCACTGATACACCATCTGTTGTGATGCCAATGTTGTATCCAGAACCGAATGTTAAATCACCGTACCATTCTCTTACAAATCCTCCACCCATATAAGTATGTGGAATTGTGCTTGTTCCAACCTGAGTTGTAAACGTAGTTGTAGATGCTATTGAAACAACAGAGAACTTATCACCTATTGTTCCATCAGGGAAGACTCCTGAACCGATTCCTACACCACCTGAGGTGCAAGTAAATCCTAATCCTGTAAGTAATACTTCATCATTATATCCAATTCTCAAATTATGTTTGTTAGATGTCGTAATATCTAAAAGTCCAGTTAAATTATCGTATGCGGCAGTTGTAATGCCATTTACTGCACCACTATATGCAGCTCCAACTAATGAAGTAATTGCTCCAGAACCATTAAGTTGAGGTTTTACTTTTGCAGGAACTAAAGGAGCATATCCCAATCCACCTGTAGAACCAAGAGATACAATCACACCACCTCTTGGCAATTCGTTTTGATTTATATCAGTATCACTCTTAGTAAGAATTCCACCCTCGGTAACTCCAGCGAATGTAACTGTCGTAACTCCTGATGTTCCATCATCAGTAATTGTAAAATTACCATTTGTATTGTTAAATGTAGTTGGTCTTTGGAATATATTATTAACAAATAGAATACCATTTCCACCAGTATTTCCAATACCAGAAGTAGCAATACCACCAGTTGTAAGTGTAAATGTTTGTCCAATACCAGTGAATTGGTTTGAGATATCATCATATATCCTATTTGTTGAATAATCATTTCTGAAATATACTCTACCTTCAAAATCGGATTTAGCAGGAGGTAAATTTGCTTCATCAGCGTCTATTGATGTATTACCTCTTGGTGCTTCAGTGAAGTGAATTTCACTTCCAACAATATTGTAAGCACCTCTGAATACCTTTACATCAGCGTGATTTTCGTGAGTGACTTTCAGAGTCCCTACATATCCTCTCTGTCCTTGAATCAATGGGAATGTTCCTAAACCACTGATTGGTCCTGAGATTGATGTTCCAATTCCCACGTTTGTAATTCTTACAAACTCATCATCAATTTTTAATACATCTTCAATATTGATGGTCGAAATACCTGATAAACTAAAGATTGTTGATGCTGCACTTATTGAACCATTATTATTTGCTACTTTGTAAACTAAGTTTGTTTGAGCAATTGGATGTTGAACTAACCCGTCAACTGTTATCAATGCCTTTGTAAGTGATTTAGACATCTCAAACTGGTGATTATTACCCTCTCCAACATCCATAAATGTGACTGCAGTACCTGCTCTTGTAGTTGATATTGAAAATATATCATCACTCTCTCTTATTACAAATACTGATGTTGGTAGTGTGTCAATATTTCCTGAAGAAGGTTTATATATCATAGGTGTTGAACCAACTCCTACAAATGATGCCTGTGGTGTGTAAATTAATTCCTCACCTGTTCTAAAGAAGTGGTTATCTATTGAGAATTTACCAGTTCCTAAATTGACAATAGATGTGTCTGATGGATCAAATGTTTTTGCAAAAATTGGAGTGCCATTCGATGTAAGTTCAAAATCTCTTCTGTTAATTCTTGATCCATTCAAAGAATTATATAATTTAATATCTGATGTTTGTGTCACTTGTCCGATAACAAGTGGTGTTGGATTATTAACTCTTCCAATTGCTGATTTATCATCAGTTTCTTTATAGAAAACTTCATTGAACGCTTTAACAGTTGTTACACCAACTTGAATATCAGGAATAAATTCTAAGACAAAATTATTTCCTACAAATTTACCATTAAATGTTCCAATACCTGCAGGTGTATTACCACCAATATTTCCAACTTTACCACCGTCTAAGAATTGATTCTGGTTAATAAAGATAGAATCACTTACACCCTGCTGAACCACAGCGTACACTTGATGTAATGCTTCTCCCCAAGTTGCAGCAACTGAAACTGTTGATTTTAATGATGAGAATAAATTTTTATTAAATGTTGCAACAGTGCTATTACCCTCTTGAGCATCAAATTTAGACTCAAATAATTGTGTTCTTTCACTACCATCTGCTTGCCCTGATGCCTTAAATCTGTAAGTACCTACAGCAGAGGTTGTTCCAAATCCTACAATATTTGATCTAACTCTTACAGCGTTTGGTTCTTTATTTGTAAAGTTTAATGATAAAACACCGCCTGATAATGATGCACCAAATGTTCCAATAAAGTTATTACTAAATGATCCCTGATTACTATCAAAGAATGATTGTGATATAAAGGTTGTATCACCAGTAGCTGAACAAATTCCTACTAAAGTTTCAACAAAGTTCATCTCATTAGTAACTAAATCAGTAACCTGTGAATTAACAAAAAGACTATTTGATGTTGTTACTGGTGTAGATATTATAGATGATGTAATTCCTGCAGCATCAGTAGTGCTTGCTACACCCACAACAGATCCTGTTAGATTTACAAAACCAAAGGCACTTGATCCAGTTCCTGTTAAGGTTGAATTAAATTTAGATTGTACTAGTTTGATATCATAATCAACGTCAAATTTAAATTTATCAAATGGTGTAAATCTCAATATATCCTTATCTGCTGTTTTTGCCAAAGTAAATTTTGTAAAATCATTATTTGTGAATGTAGTTGCACCAACTCCTAAATCAACTTCATTTGATATACTGGATTTATTTTTTTCAAGTATATAAACTCCATCATTATTATTCAATACTACCAATTCGACAATTTGATTTTGATTATTTTTTGTATCTCTAACCGCTGCAAGAACACGGTTGAAACCATCTGCTGCCTCTATTTGGAATAGATCTATGAATAAATTAGGATCAGTTTCTAAATTAGAATATTGAGAACTAATATCATCAATATTCAAAACATCATTAGTTCTTGCTTCAACAAAATCTGTGAGTTTTACATTTTCTAACTGGATAAATTTTGAAGTTGTCGTATCTATAGTTAAACTATTATCACTCGATATACCTGAAAAAATATCCCTTGCATTATCAAAATTATAAAGAGTATCAACTCTAACCTGATTAATGAATGAAGGTAAAATATCCAAAAATATTGAGATATTTGCAGTTCCATCAATAGGAAATGCACTTGAAGTTGATGTGATACCTGTATCTGAGAAATTTTTAAAACCTGAAGTATGAACTAAGTTATTTACAGGACTCTTTAAATCATTCCAAGTTATTGGACTTTGTATTGAATAAGATAAATTTTGATAGTAATCATTATTAGGTAAAACTTGAATATCTTCATTTAATTTACCTACGTTTGTCTCCCATCCTAAATCTTTAATTAATGAATAATTAACTTCAAACTGCCCTTCATTTTTAAATATGTTCTTTATAATTCCCCTGTTTCTCGATGAAGCACCTATGATAAGATCATTATTATTAACTTCATATAAACCAAATAATTTAACAAAATTTTCACCTGATTCAACAACAGTTAAATCTCTCTCAACATTATCAATAATTACTTTCTCACCGATTGTAAATCCACTCTCATCTAAATTCAATCCAAATATTGGATAATTACTTGAATTTACAATTTCACCAAATCCATCTATTGTTTCTTTTGCTGTACCTGTATTTGTTGTGTATTGAGATACATTAATTGTGACTCTATCCAAACTACCACTACTATCGTAACCAGTGACTGGTAAAAATTTAAATCCATAATCAGATGAATTGAAACCAGATCCTGCAGTTCCAACTTTTTGCAAACCTTCTATGAAAACTGAATCACCTATTTTAAATGGATTTACAGTATATCCTCCTGCTGGTTTTGGGATTGAAACAGTAAATGCGATTCCGGCAGAGGATTCAACTTTTTGAATACTTACTCCATTTGTATTATCGATTGTAAATAACCCAACATTACCAACCGATATTCCAGATGGTGATTGAACAATATTTACTGTGTCAATTGAAGATCCTTTTATTATTGCATCTATTGCACCTCCACCTAAAGTATTTCCAGTTTCTGTATCCACTACAACTAATTTAGGTGCACTTAAATAATCTGAACCACCACTTATTATATCAATACTTGATATTCTCTTCGAACCTCTTAACTGAACGAATGATGGAATTAATGCCTCTGGTTGTAAAGTAGGATCAGATGAATATTCAAAACCTTCATTTATAACTCTAGTTTTTTGAATATTACCAATTGTTTTAGATTTTGAAAGCACCACGACATCATTAACAGTAGTTGTTCCAACACTAACAAAAGATGGTAATTTTTTATAGTTTGAACCACCAGTTATAATATTAACTGAATTTATCGCTCCAGTTACTATACCTGATGTTGTACTATAACTTAAAATATCACAATCATCTATAGTAGTTGTTAATATTAATGGTTCTTTTAAAGTATCAAAAGTAAAAGTACTAACACCAACATTTGAAATTTTGTGTGTACCTTTCAAGTTATTATCTACAAATACAATTTCAGAATAATTTTTTACAGTGTTGTCTGCAGTTGCTGCTACACCCAATTTTTCAAGACCATAATACAACTTATCAGGTAAACTATTTCCATAACCAACTGAAAATTTAGAAACAGTGTCAATTGGAACATTAAATCCTACACTAGATCCAGTAGATACAAATTCATTTTTAAATTCTTTATCATAATAAAGTTTTAATTTATATCCACTAAGTGATGCATCTGATAAGTTAAATACTAAATTATTATTCTTTTCTACAAAGATTTGTGGATTAATCTTTTCAAATGTATGAACTTGAGTTGCGATACCTGAAACTGCATTTATATCAAAAATAACTGGAGGATTTGCAATTGCATTTTCATAAGAATCACATAAGTTAAATGTATTAGTATCAATACCACTAACAAAATAACTACTATTTCCCAATCCTACTGCAGTCAGTGTTGAAAAATGTTGAACTTTATCTCCTGTCTTGAGTCGATGATTCTCTAAAGTTACTTTGTTATCTGCAATAGTGATGCCACCCACAAGACATTGTACAGGATCTGCAAGTATAAATCCAGTGCTTGAATCTCTTCTTATTGTGACTTCAGATAAACCACCTATTCCAACTGAAATATTAGAACGCACATCAAGGGTAATTAAATCATTATCTCTTAATTGATGGAAAGATGAACCAAGAGATACAGTATTTTTAATATTTTTTACATCAACCTTTTCCTGCACAAAGGTAGATTCAAAGAGATACTTGTCACTATTAGATACAATATCACTACCAACTCGATCGTAAAGGAATAATTCAGGGAAAGCAGTTCCATTTACATCAGTTCCAATACCTGATTTTAAAGCAATAACATTTTTATTTTTTCTAACCGCAAAAACAGTGGATGGCATTGCAGTGACGGTAGCACTAGATGTAGTAGATACACCTAAAGGATCCCCATCATTTGTGACGGTTAATTTTTGATTATTTACAAATGGATGATTTTCAATATATATTCCCTTCACAGGAATATTACGAGTTATAGTAGTCGCACCAAACTTAAATGTTCTTGTTATTGATTTACCAGTAGTAGTACCATATCCAACTGCTTTTAAGGGATTAAAATATTGTTGTTGATTTACAGTCGATTTAATTTTATTTACAGATTTTTTAATCGTGAATGAATCTGGAACCACATAGATTGATGTAGAAATACCATGTGATATATTTGCATCTAAACCTCTTTGAACTGTAATAATATTTGGTTGAGAATATGTGTTTAAAACTTTAAATGTTTCATTATTTGCTATTAATGTATTACCAGCATCCACTTTAGATGCTAAATCAGTATACATTTCAATTGTCGTAGATCCAGCACTAGTTTGAGCAGCAATGGCAACCTGAAGCGTTCCTGTGACCGATGAAACACCTGCAATGTATGAATCATTAATATTAGATAATGATGTTGTTAAACCTGATATTACTACTAAATCTCCATTTGCTAGATTATGATTATTCGATGGAGTAATTCGAAGAGTGTCGTTATCCTGTTTTGTAATTACTGCATCATTATATTTTAATACATCTGTAACAATATTTGTAATCGATTCACCTTTTATAGATTCAACCTTTGCAACAAGTCCATCTCCTTCGGTTCCTTCACTATCAAAATTTAATATATCTCCTACTTTTTGATTAGTTCCACTTTCAATTATATCTAATGAAGTTACTGCACCAGGTTCTACTGTTTCAATTTCAATTTGTTGAGTTCTAATTTCATTTGCCTCAGTAATAAAATCATTTCCAGCATCATTCTCAGATACATTGTAAGGGAAAGTGTTTCTTCTTAATGATGAATTTTGGAAATCAAATCTCTGATCAATATCAAAATTATCATTTTCAACTTTAGATCTATACTTATCCCCTATAAAGTATGGAAACTGAGGAAGACCAGTTGAATCAACTGTAGCATGATATGCATATACACCATTTGGGTAATCATCATTAATTTCAAATCTACCATTATACTCATCTAAATCACCATTATTTGTAAATACATAATCTTCAACAAATAATCCACTTGTGAGGGATGGTCTATTAAGCACAGATGATGTATTTAATTCATATCCACTAACTAATAATTTTTTATCATTTGTTTTCTTTTCAGGATCTGAAAATCCATAAGGACCATAAATTGGATTTCCATCATATGCCCATCCAATAATTCCTGAAATTTTTGATCCATCATCATTGAATGATTCAATTGAGTATCCTGAAACTACATTTTGAAGAATCTCATCATTCTCCTCCAATCTACCAGATCTTGTATTTCCTGAATCATCTTCAAGGAATTTTTCACCATATTTAAGTGTATTGTTTATATGAAGTTTCCTAACGCTCGCACTAATTACAGCATTATTTCCTGATGGTATAACACGAATTGATACTGTTGATTCTGAATATCCAATTCCTGCAGATACTACCTCGACTGAAGATAAAGAACCAGTTAATTCACCATTTTCATCTTGATTCATTATTGCTCTAAGTTTTGCACCATTACCAATACCTAAACTATCAACTACTTCAAGATCTGGTGTTGAGAAATATCCAGATCCTGAAAATCCCATTCCTACTGTTGATATACTACCCACAATTGTGTTTAGAATAGGTATCAATTCTGGAAGTGAACCAGCTGAACCATTCTTAATATTTACGACTGGATTATTTTCAAAATTTAATATTGTTGAACCATATCCAGTTCCTTTTTGATGTAGGTAAAGATCGCTTATTTCCCCTTTTACAACTGGTGTTATTGTTGCTCTTACTTGTTGACCTCCAGATAAAACAGTGGATGTTTGAATGTTAACGTATTCAACAAACGCTTCAATATTTGGATATTTAAATGTTTGAGTCCCGATACCTGTGGATTGTAAATCAACAAATATGTTTTGATTGTAATCTGATAATGATGTTCCACCTATACCAGCATTAGATAATTTAAATGAATCATCATCAACTCTAGTTACTATGTACTGCTGATTAGGTGCTGTGGGTAATCCAATAATTTCCGATTTTAATGTTAAAGTGGAATATGATTTAATACCAACAGCAACACCACGATCTAAATCAATTCTATTGGTATGAATACCACTAGAAGCAATAGCATTTATAAATCCAACAAAAGTAGTAATTCCAGAACTAGACTGAGGATCACCAACGAAAAGTGGTGAACCTACACCAAAACCTCTATCAATCATTGGTTTTGATGGAATTTCCAGTTCATTCATAATGAATAATGATGTAGAACCAATACTAACATCAGAACCAGCGGTGGATGTTTGAATCCCTGAAAATGTAGATCCACTAGTAGTGAAAGTATGAATACCAACATGCTCATATACAATTTTGTCACCATTTTTAAAATTATGATTTTCAAAAGTAACCTGATCAAAGATAGTTGAAATACCTGTTGGTTGAACTAATAATTTTCGATTCTCATAATTTTCACCAGATGAAAGAACATTAATTCCCAGAATAGTATTATTTACATTACCTACAATCAATTTGTGTTCTCCTGCAACAGTTTGTGTCATTCCAATTGCAACAGTTGAAGTAACTTCACTAAATGCTTGTTCTTGAGTTGGGAAAAATCTGATACTCTTATCATTTAAAACACTTACAAAATACTCTTGATTTGAAACAAATATACATGCATCTTTGAGTGCATTTCCAGTGCGTTCTGTAGTCTCACCAATTGATACGTTATTATTCGAATTGTATATTACTCTATCACCAGAATTTAAATTATGTCTATCTTTAAAAGTTAATATTGTTCTATCACCATCAGCATTTCCAATACCAAACTGTTCACTTGAGTCAAATTTTTGAGCTGTAAATTTTATTTCTCTCGATCTCTTTCCGATAATGGGTTCTAAAACTGCTCCTGAACCATTTCCACCAGTTACACCAATTGAAATAACTCTGTCTATATCAAAAGATTGTGGACTAATTAATGCATCCACCACCTTACCCTTAACACAAGGTTGAACTGATGCTCCAACACCAACACTGTCAGAAACCTCTACAAGAGGTGGATTTATGACATCATATCCAGTACCACCAGACAATATATTTAACTTGCTTAATGGACCAAAAAATATTTTATCATCTGTTTTATAGTTAAATATTTCAACACCATTAATTAATTTACCAGTTGTGCCAGGTATTGTTAAATCATCTCCTCCATTTTTTAAATTAGGAGTAAGTGGAAATTTTTTAAATGATTTTTTGGGTTGTATTTTTTTTGATCTTTGGGAATATAATGTAAAAGTATGTGTTACGGAAGTATCTGCAACTCCTACATTGGATTTTGGATAATCTAATTCTAATGCAGAACCACCAGATATGAATGATCTTGAAGAGTATAATTTTATTTCTGAGGTTCCGGCACCCACTATCTCTACAAAATATGAACCAGTATCGATTCCAACAAGTTGAATTTCAGTTCCAACACCAACCTGATTAAATGTTGCACCAGTTGATTCATAAAATATTTCATCTCCAGTTAATAAAGGTATTTGCCTATTATTTGAAAGAGATTTTATTTGAATTTTTCTATATTTTTGAGTAACAGGATTTAGATCTTTAAGTTCTAAGAATGTAACTTGGTTTAATTCAGAGGTAATATTTTCAAAAAATGGTGCGTCTGGTTTGGATGGATTTACTTTAGATGGAAGTGAATTGGATGCAACATAAGCATTACCACTATCAAAATATACATTAGTTACATCAGATGAAATATTATCAAAAGATAAAGGAACGATGCTTTGTGGTTTATTTAATTTCTTTCTTAAATTCCACCTCTCAGTCCCATTAAAAACAAGATTTTGAACATCATCTAAGGAAACTTCTAGTGGATTATCAACATTTAAATTATTCACATATGGTTGAGAATCTGTTGCTGAAGGGTATACAACTACACTAGGATTATTACGATCTACAAATTCAACATAATCACCAATTTTTAATGTTGATCTATCAACAGGAGTTTTTAAAAATACATCACCACCAACTATATTTTCAATTTCAAAAAATGAGGATGTATTATAAATCCAAGAATTTGCAAATACCTCTTTTTTATCTTTAACTGATGGATTTAAAACTTTTACTCCTAAATTTTTGATTCCTATTATATCACCTTCTGATACATTTACATTTTCTGAAGATTGTTTGAATTTTGATAAAATTCCTGTAATTCTAAACTCAACCTTTTTATTGATATCACCATCCTCAAATCCAAAATATATTTCATCAGAATGAACACTATCAGATGGTTTAATTTCCGATTCAATACCAGTGCAACCAAAGAATTGGTTAATTGACTTATCTGAATAAGATATTGTGTTTATACCTGAAATAACTTTACCAGTTTGAGGAAATCCGATTGTTGAGTCAACAGTAACGACAGATGATCCAACTGATACTGTCTCAATAGATTTACTACTTGGTGTAATTTTAAAGTTACCCTCAACTAATGATGCACCACCGTAACCTACAAATAATGAGAATTTAAAATATTGTTTTCCTTGTCTTGTAAAAGGTTCAACTTCTGAAACTGATGCTTGAGTTTCAGGATCATTTAACTTTTCAATTTTCTTAATTGTTTGTCCTATCAATCCAATTGGATTACCTGATAAAACCTCTACAATAACTGTTTCTCTTCTTAAATATTCAGCTGCTGATGGTTTGAATAGATAATCTTCTAAATTAATAATTCTAGGATCAACACCATATAAAACACGAAATAGTATTTTGATTGCATCATCAGTTCCTTTTGATTCATAGAATGATTTGATTTCTTTTAAGAAATTTCCAACATTTAAATTACTATCAAACTTTAAATTTTCAAATCCTGGTGCAAATGTACGTTTAAATTTATCATAAAATTCATTTAAAAATAAAGTACTTAAATTTTGTATTGATGATCCCGCAGTATGAACACCTGCATTTGTTTCATTAAAAACTAATTCCTCATCATTTAAATCTGTATGATAAGACGATATACCACTAAATCCACGAGTAAGACCTGTAAACGTATTTGTTGTCAGACCTGTATATGTGATAATCTCATTGTCAATTTTTAGTAATCCATATTGGTCAGGAAATCCCTTTGTACTTGAAACGGACAATGTATCTACATCCTGTGTACCAATACCTACAGATAATGAAGGATTAAACGATATAACTTCAGGTTTTAAATTGTCAAGATTAAGATATTGATCTAAATTTTCAGCAATATCTACTACTCCACCTTGGTATTCCTGTGAGATATAATATTGTTTTAAAAAATCAGCAGTCTTTGGACTCTCATCCAAAATAAAATTTGGAAGTTGAGAAGATATTACATCTTGTATTTTAACTCTCGATTCAATACCTGTTTGTATCATACTATTCTCTTATTAAATTTCCATTTGAATAACTTGATGTATAAAAATCTCTAGTAAACTGAGTTCCAGATATTTCGTCACCAGATGCAATCACATCTCTCAACATATTTATGGTGCTTTTCGAAACACTTAATTCAAGATACAAATCTCTTAATCCAACTACATCATTCGATTCTGGGAATGCTTGAATTTCAATAATATTATTTTCTTTTACAGTTGATTGTATATTGATTGTTGTTAATTTAACTTCACCATGAATATAATCAACCACTCCGGCAGATTTACTCACAACTCTAATTTCACCATTATCAATCGGTTTTACAATTGATAATACACCTGTTTGACCATCAGCATTTGGTACGTCAGTAATGTATACAGGAGATGATTCACCAGCAACGAAGAATCCTGTTGATTTAATATTATAACCTTTTGGATCAATATGAAATCTATTTCCAAAACATAATTCATACTGAGCAAATTGATTCACTGTTACCTTCAAATCTCTTCGAATGATGACTTTGGTGATATTGCTTGTCAATGCTGTGTCAGTTTTGTCAATAACTTGTAGCATTTTACTGTATTTAAATCTTCCACCAAAACGATTAAAGTTAACAGATTGAGAATATTTTGTTAATGAATTTACAATTTTAGTTTTTAATGTATCTTCAGTTGAAACTTGAGAATAGTTATAGTATGCTGAGACATCAAGTTCAACATATAATATTTTAAGATCAATCAATTTCTGATTAATACCTGCAACTGTATACTTTTTAAGTTGTGATAATATTCTTGATTTAGAAAAGTCGGAGATATAAGTGGCACCTTTTGGTTTGATACTGATTTGCACTGTACCAAACTCAGGTGGATCTAACTCCTCACCACCAACTATTGCGACTGATTCTGTTTCTGGGTATATTTGTTTAATTATAGCTTCATAATCTCTTGGAGTTACTGCTCTATTTTGTGCAGAGTAAATTTTAGGTGAATAATATTTGATAGAATCTATAGGTTCAATATCAGAACCACCCTGTGATGAAGTTACAGTTGTAACGCTTGGTGAGTTTGCAATTGAAGCAGGGAGTCCATCTGAAGTTCTAACAACACTTCCGGAGAATGTAAATCCTGATGCTCCATTACCACTGACACCTTCGGATGTAATATAATCAACTGTTATTTCAGTTCCATCATTTGAAGTACCACTTCCTAATTTTTTACCAAGTATACCATCTCCAAATCTAATTTCATATTTCTCATCTTGAACTTCTTGTAGAAAATAAACTCTTGAATTTGAATCTATATTTGTAATATCATCTGAAATCAAATATTCACGTCCTAATCCAGTATCACCTTCAGTTTTAACATATACATGAATTGAAGAAGTATCAATAAAAGAATTATCCAAAATAAATTTTTGATCTAAAGAATTATCAAATTTAAATTTTTTTGTTAAATATGTACCTTGACTTATCGTTATATTTTCAAAGTTTGCAATATAATTACTACCCTCAACAATAACTGATCTTGCAATATTTTCAGATATTGAAAATGTAAATGAAGAGTCTTGAATATTACCAACGCAAACTAAACCTTTTGCAAGTTCGACTGTTGTACCATAATCCACACCCGATGATGCATCACCTAAGTCTAATTTAAAGGATACTACTGCCTCTGCAGCAGACCTTGAACGAGGTATATACCCAATGTTACGTGCAAGTGAAACAACGTTTTCACGAAGCGTTGCAGAGTCTAGAAAAGACTCATTCACGATCATATTTGAGTTAAATGCAGTAATATAAGTATTATATGCTAATGTATCCAGTAATACAGAAAAGTTCGACCCTTCAAAGTCAAATCCAGAAAAATCACTGTTTGATCTGAGATAATCCTTGATTGAGGTTTTGATTTGATCAAAATCTAAATTTGTAAACTTTGTTGTTGGCATTTTTTATCTTGTTGCTTCGAGAATGAATGAAAACTCTTGTGTAGGAAACTCTTGACCTATAATATCGAAAATTACTGTAACTTCAAAATCATTATTATCAGGACGAGGTTCTACTTCAACCTTTACATTATTAATTCTTCTTTCAAAATTATGAAGAGAAGTTTTGATTTGTTCTTGTATAATTGATGCAGTACCAAAGTCTACAAAATCAAATAAACTACGATATACGTCAGAACCGAATATAGAATTAAAAAATTTTTCAGTAGGTATCGTTTCAACGATATTTCTCACCGATCTTGTAATTGCTCTCTCATTTTTAAGAACAGGAAGATCTTTTGTCACAGGATGTGGCTCAAAAGACAAACTAATGTCCTTAAAAGACCTTGATACCCTTGTGATTGCCATTTTTATACAGTTTTTCTTTATTTATGACTCTTTTAACAATTCTTTTTGATCATCTTCTTCTTGATAAAGAGGTTGACCATCATCATACATCAATTCTTTCAAAATTTTTTGATTTGAATCGGTTTTTGAGGTATTTTCAGTCATTTTTATATTTATTTACTATCTATTTATGTCACTCATTATATAATCATCTGAATCGAAGTAATTTAGCACCCACCAAGCAACATTTCTTGGTTTTTTATTGCCACATGTAAAGATATCAATGGCAACACACCCCTTTTCGGGGTAAGTATGGACAGAGAGGTGACTTTCCGCTAAAGAAATGAGACAAGTTACACCCTGTGGTTCAAATTGATGTGTGAAAACATTCAAGATTGTTAATTTTTCAGTTTGAAGTGCACTTACACATACTTTTTCAATTTTTTCGGCATCATTTAACCTATCAAAGGGCACATTATACACCTCTGCCAACAAATGATCGCCCATATGAGCATTTTTTACGTGTTTCATCCTAATTCTGGTGCATCATCATTATTTTTTGGAAAATTGTAAGTAATTGGTGTTCCCATACGAAGATCTTCCACACTCATTTGACTTGTATTTTCCATATTTGCGGTATTTCCGACTCCGACATCACCAACTGCTCTTTCTTTGGCAGTTTTCCAGAAATAATTCTCTTCTGAACCTAACCCATCACGATCATGACCGTTCTCAACCTGATAATACACGGTTGAAACCTTAAAATCAGGAATCTTAGGTGTCTCAGGAGTGATACTGTTGTCATAAATCCTCATTCTGTTGTTCGGATAGAGGCAAAACTGCCCATTATCAAGTTCTAACAGGTTATGAGACTTATGTTCGGCAGGTTGTTCACTTGTTGAGTAGTCAATTGCGTCTACATCTTGGTGATAATTGTCCAAAGTGCAGATATAAGTGCCTGTCTGGTTACCATAGTCACGAGTATACACCTCATAGTGCATACTTCCAATAAATTGCTTCTGTACTGCAACGACTCCATAGTCCATACAGTTCCAAAACTGAAGGTTATGCAGTGTCATATCCGGATCTGGTATCTCCGGAGACGAGAGAAAAGCGGAAATTGGCAGTTTATCAAACATTGCCGCATATTCCGGTAGGTATGTTTCAAAGTAAAAGGCACGACCAGGTATACTTTTTGCCGATACCCAGACTCCTTTGACAAATTCACCGTGACCACTCTTATGGTCGGTCAAGTACTCTTTTCGTACCCATACTTCATAAGAAGGTAAGTTAGTAATTAAACAAGACATTATTTGTGATGATAAACTTCAACGTAAGATTGACATTTTGGGCACGTAAAATTTGAGTAGAAATCATATTCAGACTCTTCTCCATCATTTACATCTTCCATTGAGTGATCCGCGCCCCAAATCAACTCAGTGCCGCAATGCCAACAGTTCATGATGATGCAGATGATTCAGAATTTTCAGTATTTACTTGTTTTCCTGTTTTTACGACTCCAAGATCGTATGCTTGTGTGATTTGTGCATCTTCTCCAATAGCAATAGCAATTTTATTTGCATTACAATGTTCTGTATTTTTAGCAATAATTTCATTTTTTGATATTCTTGCCCTATTTTTTGCAATATTTTCAACCCAGTCTTGTATTTCTTCAACTGAGTACTCTAAGGACTTAACTTCAGTGTCAGTAAGTGTAATAGTGTAACTTGCCATTTAAATTAATTGATATATTGATAGATGATTTTGTGTACCGTTTCGAACTCCATAACTTGAGTATGCTCTTATCGTATCATTTGCATTTACATCCATCACTAGGCAACATGTAATTGCAAAATGATTTGACGAAACAGAACTTGATGAACCACCATTTGCATGAATTGTTGCAACAGTTTCAACAACATAATCTACATTGTTCAATCTTGGAAGAATATTAAAGTACTGTTCGTTGCCATTTTCATGTGCTCGATGTCCTTGAACATCTGACATAAACAAATACTTACCTGTATTCGGAGCAGTAAAGGTTCCGGTTGAGTTGTTCCAGTCTCCGGAAGTCCACTTCACTGTTCCAGTATGTAAATAATTATTTGATGTTGTCCAGTTACAATTATGTACCGTAACTCCTGGTCGAGTAAATCCAGATAAATGTTCGATTGTATTTACGATAAGTTTTGACATTTTTGATTCTCGGACTCCTGCTCTGAATATTTATGTTTAACGACCCTGACCCCTATACTTCTTACGAGCCGAGTTACGCGAGGTTGCGGAATACTTTGTATGTTTTCCGGTTCCTTGTCGAGTTTTCTTCGGTCTTGTAATGGTTTCTTCTCTTCCAAGAACTCCCACCTTTGTGCGTACTGCCATAATTTAATCTCCTGTAATTTCTGTACGTATATCAGCAGGGTTTGGTTTACCTGTCTGATAAAATTCAATTGCTAAGTCTTCCATAATATCAAAGTATTCAAAATCCGAAAGGTCTGAGAATTTGCATTCATCACGAATGTAGATACTATATCTGTCAGACATTAGATCACTCTGGTCTTCTCGTGTCCAACACGAACTCTTGGATCGCACCAGATCTCAAAACCTGCATCCTTTGCATCTAAGCAGAACGAGACATCCTCGCCGCACATATCCTGTACTTCACCCGACTCAAATACCTGCATCTTTGGAGCGAACCAAGGATATGGTAAACCTTCGTTTTCAAATACACCATACTT
>Ga0163179_10001483_pt1 | contig 16650 bp, 16 predicted proteins | sample AtlANTMetagenome_FD_109643 | JGI IMG/M metagenome (GOLD analysis project Ga0163179, IMG submission 109643) | Marine eukaryotic phytoplankton communities from the Atlantic Ocean - Atlantic ANT 2 Metagenome | ecosystem: Environmental > Aquatic > Marine > Oceanic | place: North Atlantic Ocean... | reverse complement strand
TAACCCGCAGCCACGCAGGCATGAGCGGCTTGCTAGTCTACGATGCTCCGACGCAAGCGCCGAAGGTCTCGCAGACCAACCTCATTAAGCTCACACGCTTACTTTCGAGGCCACCCAAAATGCCAAAGATCAGCCCCAGGAACGAGTTTGGCTCGCTCAGGGGGGCGAGGAAGATTAGCGAGCGGCCAGTCATCGTCAAGGGCGCGACTGTATTTTTTGCGGTCGCCCGCGATCGTCTGTGGCGGCTAGTGAGACAACGTGTTGTTACCCGTGTTGCCCTCAGTTGCCGCGCAGCTCGCCGTGGCGCTCTGGCCGCGCAGCAGCATCTAGAGCGGGGGCGGCTCGGCATGGCATACCGACGGCGCGGCCTCGCCCTCGCAGCGTCGAACAGCGCCGCGACATGGTTCGGCACAGACAGCTACTCGAGGCTGCGGGAGCAGCTTACGAGCCCAGCCTCAGCTGGAACGCCCCCGAACCGTTGGCCTACGGGCTCTACTAATACTGACTAGCGTATTCCTTGCCGCGTGGCTCTCGCCGCCCTCCCCACCCGCCGGATGCTGCCGCGCTCGCTGCTGTGAGCAGTCGCCCAAGCACGCGCGACCGCTGCGATCGTGGCCGTCAACTCCAGTAGCGCGATCCTCGTCGGCGCCGCCATCCTGATCGCCGCGAGCTTCGTGATCTTCTACACGGTCGCTGGTGGGCTGCTCGCGAGCGCATCCACCGACGTCATCCCATGCGCATTGCTGCTGGCGGCGCCATCTACATCGCGGTCGGGATCATCCCCTCGCCTCTCGGCGCCGTAGGCCCGCGCTTTCTCCCGAACCTCACTGCTAGCGGCGCTCCGCGCGTCCGCGATCGGCTGCCGCGTCGAGCGGCGCCGATCAACTCTTACACGCGACCACAAGCGACACCGAACGTGCACCCGCCGCGCGGATGAGCTCCGCGCATACACGCGCGGTCGCGCCGCTCGTAAACACATCGTCGACGAGCAGCACATGGCGTCCCCGAACCGCGTGAGGCCGCCCCAAAGCGAAGGCGCCGCGGACGTTTGCTGCCCGCGACAAGACGCGCGCGTCCCCCTGAGGCATCGTCGCACGGACCCGCCGCAGGGCCCAAGCGGTCCTCAACTGCAGGTGACTCGCGAGCCGCAGCGCCAACCAACGCGCCTGATCAAATCCCCGCTGGCGCAGCCGGCGACCGTGCAACGGCACGGGCACCAAAATCGGGCGCGGCGCGCGCCCGAGCGAGCGCCAGGCGTCCGCCATCTCCCTCGTCAAGCGACGACCGGCGGACGCGTTGCCGCCAAACTTGAAGCTGCGCACGAGGCGGCCGCCCGCCCCCGCAAAGCGCAGCGGGGCCACCAACTGCCGGATATTGCGCAGGTGCGCGTGAGGCGCGAGGCACCGACCCGCGGGAGTCGCCGGCTCACCGCAGCGGGCGCAGCCAGCTACCGGGCGGCGGTAGAGCTGCCGGCGGCAGCGGCTGCAGAGCCCATCCGCCGGCGCCCCGCAAGCAGGGCAGGCAGGTGGGAGGAGCAGGTCGAGCCCTTCGCCGAACAACTCGCGGGCGTGCCGACGCCAGCGCACAACATACGAAGGGGCCACGCCCCTAGTGGCGTGCCAGCTCGGAAATCGCGCCTAGCGACCTGGCAACGCGATGCGGCGCTCTCGCTCCGCGCCGCCGCTCTTCAGGTCATGCTTGACGCCGAGCGCCTGACGCACCCTGTGGACGTACGCCTCTACGGTCATGTCCTTTGCGTGAGGGACGCCGAGGATCAAACCGATCTCCTTCGTCAATTCCATGTCGTCCTGAAATGACCAAGGCTGACTCTGGAAAAACTCACGGAGCAGGCGCCGGAAGGCCCGACGGCTGCTATATGCACCAATCCCGTAGACGGCGCCGGCGAACGCGATGATCCCCGCGCAGGACAACAACGTGGAGGCCTTCATGTCCCAAAACGCCACGACCTGGAGCAGGAAGCCGGTCGTAAGGAACAAAAAGCCGATGATCACCTGCATGTTGTTGAGCGCGAGGTCGCGCACCTTAAGCAGGCTCCGCCCAGCGACTCCTAGGGAGTCACGCAACGCCTTCCGCGGTTCGCGGAAGCGGATCGAATTCGCCAAGAAGAACACCCCAACCACGTTGCAGGTGAGTCCAACGACAACTAACTCGGGATTATCCATGATCACGACGGCATAACAGGACTGCCTTCTCCGCGCCGACTCTCCTCGACTAGCGGAGCCGGGTTGGCAGCGCACCCATCGGCGCACGTCACCGGGGGAATGCTAGCCACGGCGGGAGCCGTCGCCAATATCCCTGTGTAAAACAGTTACGAATTCACCGCAGACCTATTGATTAGAGTCACTTAGGGACCTTTTCAACATGACTTCACAAGACCCCCTCGAAGGCTGCCTGGTTGCACACCTCAGCCAGCTTGCCCACCTGACGCTGCCGGCCAAGCGCAAAGCAGCCCTCGAGCGCAAGCTCCAAGCGCTCGTCGAGGCCTTCGCATCGCTCGATGCCGCTGAGTTCGACGGTATCCCCGATGACGCGAGCGACCCGATCTGCGCGCCCGACGAGCTACGCTCAGACGTAGCAGAGCCCCCACCCACAGCCGCGGAGGTCCTGAAGAACGCGCCGCAGCTTGCCGCTGACAGCTTCGTGGTCCCGCGCGTGGTTGAGCACTAACCGTGACCCGCGACCACGGCACATCCGTGCGAAGCATCGCCACGTCGATCCAGAACGGCGATCGCCGCGCCGTAGACGTCTTAGATGAACAGCTCGATCGCATTGCAACGGTCGACCCGCGTCTCGGGGCTTTCTGCGAGACCTTTACCGAGCGTGCTCGTGATCAAGCGGCGAAGATCGACAGGCGCCGCGAAGCTGGCGAGGACCTCGGCGCGCTCGCAGGGGTCCCGATCGCGACCAAAGACAACCTGTTGGTGCAGGGCGAGATCATCACCGCCGGAAGCCGCATCCTCTCGAGCTTCGAAGCGCCGTTCACCGCCGCGTCCGTCGCCCGCATCGAGCAGCGAGGCGCCGTCCTGCTCGGCCGAACCAACATGGACGAGTTCGGCATGGGAAGCACAACAGAGACGTCGTCCCACCAGCAGACCCGCAACCCATACGGGGACGACCTCGTACCCGGCGGCAGCAGCGGCGGCAGCGCCGCCGCGGTCGCCGCCGACCTATGCCCGCTCGCGATCGGCAGTGACACCGGCGGCTCTATCCGGCAACCAGCTGCGCTGTGCGGCGTCACCGGCCTCAAACCGACCTATGGTCGTGTGCCGCGATACGGGCTGATCGCCTACGCCAGCTCGCTAGATTGCGTCGGCGCGATCGCGCGCACCGCAGACGACCTAGCGGTCTGGCTCGATTGCGTGTCAGGCCCTCACAAAGGCGACGCCACCAGCATCGCCGCGCTGCCGCCGACACGCAGCACCCTGGCTGACCGCGCCGACCTGCGCGGCGTCAGGATCGGCGTACCGCGCGAGCTGAACGGCCCGGGCATCGACGAGCAGATCCTCGCCCGCACCGAAGAGGCGATCGCACAGCTGCGGGAGATCGGCGCAGAGGTCCACGAGGCGACCCTGCCGAGCGTTACACACGCCGTCCCAGCCTACTATCTGATCGCGACCTCCGAAGCTGCGTCCAACCTCGCCCGCTACGACGGCGTGCACTACGGATGGCGCGGCGACCCAGCGAGCAAGACCCAAGCCGCGATGACGACGCAGACGCGCAGCAGCGGCTTCGGGGAGGAAGTCCAGCTGCGTATCCTGCTCGGCACGTTCGCCACCTCGATCGGCTTCAACGCCAAGTTCTATGAAAAGGCCCAGCTCGCTCGACGCGCCGTGCAACACGACTTCGACCGCGCCTTCGCTGACTGTGACGTGCTAGTTTGCCCGACCTCGCCGACGGCAGCGCCCCGCTTTGGAGAGAGCGCAGATGACCCCCTGGAGCGATATCTCTGGGACGCACTCACCGTCCCCGCGAGCCTAGCTGGCCTCCCGGCCTTGTCGACGCCGTGCGGACAAACAGATGACGGCCGCCCCGTCGGCTTGCAGGTCATCGCGCCGCGCGGTCACGATGACCGCACCCTGATGGTCGCCCACGTCCTGCAAAGGCACACCGATCACCACCTGCGGAGGCCGCAGCTGTGAATGGCTACACGACCGTGATCGGCCTCGAGGTGCACGTCCAGCTCGGCACGGCGAGCAAGCTCTTCTCGCCGGCGCCGGTCGCAGCGCTCGGAGACCCAAACACGCGGGTACACTACGTAGACCTAGGCCTCCCAGGGGCCTTACCGCGCCCCAACCGGCGCGCGATCGAGCTCGCGACGCGCGCAGCGCTGGCGCTCGACTCCGAGGTGCAGCTACGCAGTGAGTTCGCGCGCAAACATTACTTCTACCCCGACCTGCCCAAGGGCTACCAGATCAGCCAATTCGACAAGCCGCTCGCGCTCGGCGGCGCGGTGCCGTGCGGCCCGAACAAGACCTGCCGCCTGCATCGACTGCACGTCGAGGAAGACGCCGGCAAGCTGACCCACACCAGCATCGGCACCTTAGTCGACCTGAACCGGGCCGGGGTGGCGTTGGTCGAGATCGTCAGCGAACCGGATATGCGTCGGCCCGATGAGGCGCGCGCTTTCTTGCATCACCTGCGCGACGTGATGCGATTTGCCGGCGTCAGCGACTGCGACCTTGAGCTCGGCTCGATGCGCTGCGACGCCAACATCTCGTTGATGCCCGACGGCAGCGAGGCGTTCGGAAAGAAGGTCGAGCTGAAGAACCTGAACTCAATCAAGATGGTCGAGCGGGCGCTGGAATATGAGGAGCGACGCCAGACCGCGATCCTCGCAGCAGGCGGCACGATCATCTCCGAGACCCGCGGCTGGCACGACGAGCTCGGCGAGTCGCGGTCTCAGCGCAGCAAAGAGCAAGCCCCAGACTACCGCTACCTCCCCGACCCCGACCTGCCGCCGCTGATGCTGACCGAGGCGTTCGTTGCGCAGCAACGTCAGCAGATCGGCGAGCTTCCCGAGCAACGGCGCGCGCGCTTTCACGCGCAATACGGCTTGGCAGAGCACGACGTGCGCTCGCTGGCGCAAGATCGCAAGGTCGGAGATTGGTTCGAGTGTGTCGTCACCGCGGGCGCTGACAGCAAGCTCGCCTGCAACTGGCTGATCGAAGATCTGCTGCCCGCCCTGCGCGACCGCGGCCTCCACCTCGCGCAATCGCCCGTGACACCAGATCAGCTCGCGGCGGTGATCGCGCTGGTCCAAAACAAGACGCTGACCCAGCGGACGTCGCGCCAAGTCCTTCAGCACCTCCTCGATCACGACGTCACGCCGAATGAAGCCGTCGACGAGCTCCGGCTCGGACGGATCGCCGACGAAGCCCAGCTGCAGCCGCTGATCGATGCCGCGATGCAGGAGTTCCCGCAAGCCGTCAAGACCTTCCTTGCGGGCAAGGAGAAAGCCCTCGATGCGCTGAAGGGACACGTCATGAAGGCCACCCGAGGTCGCGCCGATCACGAGGTGCTCGACCGAATGCTCCGCGCGATCATCGCCTCAGCCTGACGGCGCGCGACCTAAGCATTCTCCAGGAATTTCGGGTCGAAGCATCAGGTCCAAGCGGCGAGGCGTAGCATGTTACGCCCTGCAAATTACAGACCCTACCGACCAACCATGAACCGTCACGCCGTCGTTTTCTCTCTGCTCACTGGCCTGTGCCTCGCACAAGACCAAGGAACAGAGCTCTGGATCCAGGACTTCGCTGCAGCCAAGGCGAAGGCCAAAGCCGAGAAGAAAGATCTCCTGGTCGACTTCACCGGGTCCGACTGGTGCGGCTGGTGCATCAAGCTCGACGAAGAAGTCTTCAGCAAGGACGAGTTCCAGGCCGAGGCCCCGCAGCACTTCGTCCTGGTGAAGCTCGACTACCCGCGCGACAAGTCCATTTTGACCGAAGCGGTCATTAAGCAGAACGAAGAGCTGCAGGCCACCTACAGCATCCAGGGGTATCCGACCATCCTGTTGATGTCGCACGACGGCTACGTCTACGGCCAGACCGGCTACCAAAAGGGTGGGGCGGCGCCGTACAACGCCATGCTCGCCGACATGAAAAAGAAGGGCGCGGGCTTCCAGGCGGGGCTCAGCGTCGCGATGACGAAGAAGGGCCTAGAGCGCGCGGCAGCGCTCGATGACTGCCTCAGCGAGATCGATGACGAGGTCGTCGCCAACTACCACTTCGAGCTGATGAAGGAGATCGTGGAGCTCGACGCTGAGGGTAAGGCCGGCCTAAAAGATAAATACACCGCCAAGGTCACGCTCATCGAGCAGACGCGCATGGTCAACACCGCGGCGCAAGACCTGAACAAGCTGATCGCCGAACACATGGAGAAGCAGCAAGGGCCTGAGGCCCTCGCGAAGCTCGACGGCGTGATCGCCGAACCCAAAAGCGTGATCCACAAGCAGATGGCGCTGTATTTCAAAGGCATGATCACGATGGACGTTTCGCGAGATGCTGCCGCCGCGGTCGCGCTGCTGGAGAAAGCCCGAGAGGTCGCGCCTGAATCGCCGCTCGTGCCCCAGATCGACCGCGTCCTGCCACAGCTCAAGAAGCAGGCCGGCGGAGACAAGTAGCGGGCTCGGGCCGAGTCGACGCCGATGACGTTGCCGAGCGGCCGCTTGCGCCGCTGAGCGCGGCTTGTAGCTTTGACGATATGCCGCTCGAAGCACGCACGAACCGCGACCCGCACGCATCGCAAGACGCGGACGTAATCGTGATCGGCGCGGGCCCGGGCGGCGCGACGGCCGCCGCCTTGCTCTCCGAACAAGGTTTCCGGGTCCTGGTCCTCGAGAAGGATGAGTTCCCGCGCGAGAAGATCGGCGAGTCCCTGCTGCCGGGGCTGATGCCGATCCTCGACCGCTTAGGGATCTCGCCGCGCGACGACACCTACGTCTATAAGCGCGGCGCGAGGTTCGTCTGCGAAGACAGCGACCGACAGCAAGCGTTCGAATTCCGCCATGCGCTGCCAGGCGCCGCATCGCACGCATGGCACGTCGACCGCGCCCTCTTCGACACCCAACTACGCGACCGCGCGGTCGCGCTCGGCGCGGACGTCCGACACGGCGAGGCGGTAACCGACCTCGGCATCGACGAGCGCGGCGCCTGGGTCAAAACGGACTCCGGGCAATACTGCGGCCGCTATCTGATCGACTCATCTGGTCAATCGCGCTTGCTTGCCAGACGCAACCAGACCGCAGAGCCATACAAACGCTTCGGGCACAGCGCGGTATTCACGCACTACGAGGACGCAAACGTCGAGCTGCTCGGCCCCGACTTCGACATCCGCATCATGCTGCGACCAGAAGGCTGGGGGTGGATCATCCCGCTGCCGGGCAGGCGTCTGAGTGTGGGCGTCGTAGCCAAAGGTAAACTGGGCCGACCGAACCTTGACGACGGGCTCTTGGCGGGGCCGTTGTGCCAAAAGCTGACCGACGGCGCGAAGCGCCTGGAGACCAACTTGGTCAGCAATTACAGCTACAAGAATACGATGCCTTCGGGGCCGCGCTTCGCCGCTGCGGGTGACGCCGCGTGCTTCCTCGACCCAGTGTTCAGCTCCGGCGTGACGCTCGCGCTGCGCGGGGCCGCCGACCTCGTCGACGTGCTCACGCCAGCGCTACGCGACGGCCGCGAAGCAGACGCCACGCTGCTAGACGAATACCACGTGTCCATGCAGCGCGCCTACGCGACGTTCGCCGGGCTCGTTGAGCGCTTCTACAACACGCGATTCGCCGAGAGCTACTTCCTCGGCGGCGACCTGGGCGACGACCTCCGACGCGGGGTCATGAGTGTGCTCGCTGGCGACGTCTGGCGATACGACAACACCTTCCAAGACATGCTGCTGTCGGCGCGACGTCGACGCAGCGCGCCGACGGCAAACTAATTGTTCGAACTGTGACCGAGACCTCACTGTCCAACCCCTTACCGAGCGAACCGATGGCGCCGCTGCTAGTGACCGGCTACAGCATGGTGAGCGCGCTTGGCCTCGGACGCCGACAGCACCTAGAAGCGCTGGCAGCGGGGCGCACCGGGCTAGGCGAGCACCCGATCGACCTCGACTTCGAGACCGCCGCCGGCGCCGTCCGCCAACCACTGCCCGAGCTCCCGGCAGAGCTACAACCCTGGTCAACGCGGCTCGCGCGGATGGCTTACGCGCTGCTGCAAGAGCTCGACGAGCCGCTGCGCCGCGCCCGGGAGAAGTGGCGCCCAGACCGCGTCGCGGTCTTACTCGGCACGTCGACAGCTGGCGCAGAGACCACTGAGGTCGCTTACAAGCAGTTCGTGGCAGGCGGCGGTTTCCCGCGCGATTATGACTTCCAGCGGCAACACACCTTCGGCGCGGTGCTCTCCGTGGTGCGCAAGCTGGCCGGCGTCGACGGGCCGTCTTGGATGGCGTCTACTGCCTGCACATCGTCGGGGAAGACCTTCGCCACAGCCCAGCGGCTGATCGCCGCCGGCGCCATCGACGCAGCCATCGTCGGCGGGCTTGACACGCTCTGCACGATGACGATGACAGGCTTCAACTCGCTGCAAGCGCTCGACAGCAAGCCGTGCCGGCCGTTCCGCGAGGACCGCAGCGGGATCAGCATCGGCGAGGGCGGCGCCTTCGCGCTGGTGGAGCGGGCGGGCGACGCGCGAGTGCTGATCGAAGGGATCGGCGAGACCTCAGACGCATATCACATCTCCGCGCCGCACCCCGAAGGCCTCGGCGCGCAGGCTGCCATGCACGAAGCGCTGCAGCGCGGAGGGCGCTACCCTACGGACGTAGACCACGTCAACGCGCACGGCACGGGGACGCGCCTCAACGACACCGCAGAAGCCAACGCGATCCAATGCGTGCTCGGCACGGAGGTGCCGACCGTGTCAACCAAAGCTTACACCGGCCACACCCTTGGCGCGGCCGCCGCGATCGAGCTCGCGTTCGCGGCTTGCGCGATCGAGGAGGGATGGATCCCGCCTGCGATCGGCGACGGCGCCATCGACCCAGAGGTCGCGGTGAAGATCCCAACGGAGCGAATGACGGGACGGTTCGAGCGCGTGCTCAGCAACTCGTTTGCTTTCGGAGGAAACAACGTCTCACTGCTGGTCGCCAAACCATGAGCCCCCTCCAAGTAAACGTCGCCGGCGTCGGCCTCTGGATGCCGCAATTCCCCAACGCTGCTGCTTGGGCGCAGCGCCAGCCGTTGGCAGAGGGGGAGCCGATCAAACCCACTGGCGAGGCGTTCAGCCGCGTCAACCGACGCCGCGCTAGCCAGATGGGCCGCGCCATCGGCGACGCGGTGGCGGAGGCGATGGCACAGGCCGGAGTCGATCCGCGCACGACCCCGGTCATCGTCGGGTCGTCGATCGGCGAGGCCTCGGCGATGATCGGCTTGCTCGACCAGATGTGGCGCGCCCAAGAGCCGATGTCTCCAGCGGTCTTCACGGTAAGCGTTCACAACGCCGCCAGCGGGCTCCTGTCGATCTCAATGAAGAACAAGGGCTATACGACGTCGATCGCCGCAGACTACGACACGCCGGCCGCGGCGCTCCTCGAGGGAATCGGCTTGATCGCGACCGGTCACGACGCGGTCTGCTGCGTCTGCGCCGACGAGGAGTCTCCGCGAAGCTTGCTCGAGCACGCGCCGCACTGGGACATGCTCGCTGGCGCCGTCGTCTTAACCAAAACGAACGCATCAGACGCCGGCGTACAGCTAACCGTCCACACCAGCGGCGACGCCGACGTCGCGGGCTCCGACGTCGCCGCCAAGTTCACCCACAATCCACAGGTCGGAATCATCGACCTGATCGACGCCGTCCAACGCAAGGCGAACGGCATGCTGCGCCTCGACCGAGGCAAAGGCCGCGGCTACCTCGCGCAGCTAGCATCGTGATGCAGCAGCTCCCCGCCCTGACTGAGTTGGTCCCGCACGAGCGACCGGTGCTCGCCCTCGAGCGGCTGACCTCATGGCGACCAGAGCACGCCGAGGGAGAGCTGACCATCCGCCCCGACAACCCTCTGCTCACAGACGGCGAAGTCGAGACCGTCATGGCGCTGGAGTATATGGCGCAGTGCGTCGCAGCCTGCCTCGGCATGGAGGCCTACGCCGGCGGCGGCAACGTGCGCGTCGGCATGGTCATCGCATGCCGACAAATGAAGATCACCGCGCCAGCGCTGCTCCTTGGCCACACCTACCGCGTCACTGCTGACCAAGTACGAGGCACGGACGCGATCAGTCACTACGACGGCGCGATCATGACCGCAGCTGGGGACCCCGTCGCGACGTGCACGATGACGTTAGTACACGGCGAAAAACCACCCGAGTAGGCCTGCCCTAGCGGCAAACAAACATCCAACTCGACGAAGCCAGCTCTTCCGCGAACTCAAGCTCAAGCCCAGCAGCGCGGATCAATCGACGCAGCGCCGGCTTCCGACGCTCACGCCCGCCACAGAGCACCCGCATCTCTAGGTCAAGCATACGGGCGAGGTCGGGCCGATTATCGGGAGCGAGCACGGCGTCGATGACGACGACGCGACCGCCTGCCCCGCGCGCGTCGCGACAGTTCCGCAAGATGCGCAGCGCGTCGTCGTCCGACCAATTGTGCAGCACGTGCTTCACCAAGTAGAGGTCGCCGTTGGGCGGCACCGCGCGCAAGAAGTCCCCGGCGACAGCCTCGACGTGCTCTGGCAGCGATTCGCGCGCCGCCTCGATGACGTGCGGCAGGTCGAATAAGACCCCGCGGGCGCCCGCCGACTGATTCAAGACCTCGCGCAGCAACGTGCCGCGGCCGCCGCCAACATCGACGACGAGCTCGACCCCGTCGAGGTCGAGCCGGCCCCGCACGCGCGAGGCCTCGTGTCGCGTGAAGGCGTCGATAGCGGCGTCATATTCGGCAGAAGCTGCCGGATCCGCGGCGAGGTGTTCATACAAGCTCGCGCCGACCGCTCGCTGCAGCGGGGTAGCCTGCTCCTGATCACGCATCGACTCACGCAGCCTAGACCACGCGTCCCACTGCGACCGAGAGCCCAAGAACGCAGCGAAGTCCCCCAGCCGATCCGACCGGAGCTGCTCGCCGCGCGCGGTCAGTGAGAACGTGCCAGGAGGGCCTTCACGGACGCAACCGAGGCCAACCGCAGCCCGCACCAAGCTCTCTAGGTCGTCGTCGTCACAGCCTGACAGGCTGGCGAGGTCGGGCAGCGCGCATGGTCCGCGCTCATGCAACAAATCCGGCACTCCCAAGGCAGCGAGCGTCGACAGCACCTGAGCGCGGTGTTTGCCGCCCAGTTCATAGAGCAGCCAGTCAGCCTCGTCCGCGGGCTCGAAGGCCGCCACCGGTCAGACGACCGCGGACGACGCGAGCAGCTCGCGCGCCTGCTCCGCTTGGGGATGGCGCGATTGACGGCCGAGCGTGCGCTCCACGTCGCGAGCCATCTTGGTCAGGTGATCACGTCGAGCGCGGCCGACCTTGGCCTCACCCTCGAGGCGGTGGCCCGAGATCTTGACGCGGATCTGGTCCCAACCGCTCTTCTCAAGCACCACCTTTGCGTGCTCAGGGCCGATCTGCTGGACGGTCCGGAGCACCAACTCCCCGACCGCCTGCTCACCCTGCTCGATACGAGTGCGCATCATCTCGAGCGTCTCCTCGAGCGTGTACCGCTCCCCCGTCGACACGTGAGCGTCCACGAGGATCGAGGGGAAGTGCGGCGCGCCGATGAAGTCAGGGCGCTGCTCCTCGGGGACCAGCTCGGCCCAAGCCTTGAGGAAGCGCTGCATAAAGTTGCCGAGCTCCAAGAACCGCTCACCGACCTCGCCATACGGCCGGTAATCCTCTGCCGACAGCTTGTAGACGCCTTGATGGATAAGGTGGCAGGTGAAAGACCAGTAGAGCATGTTGTCCCAGAACACCTTCGTCGCCATCGCGGACGGGTGGCCATAGACAGCCTGCGCCTCTTTGTAGAGGTCCGCGCAGCCGTTGAACAACGAGCGATAGAGGATGTTGAGGTGCTGCGACTTGGCCTGCAAATCGCCGCCAGCGCGCTCGGTGCGGATCATCTCTACCGTGAAATGATTACCCATCGCGATGAAGTCGGTGCCCGGGCTGTAGAGCGGATCGACGAACGCGCCGGCCTCTCCCACCAGCGCCCACCGGTCCGGTGACCAGCAGCGCGCGACGTTGTGGCTGAATCCGGTCAAGCAGAGGAAGTCGACCGCTTCATACTGCTCGCAGAGCGCTGCGAGATCCGGCTCATGCTCACGCAAGAAGTCCATGGTCGCATCGAGGCCCTTGATCGGCGCGATGCCGTGTGGGTCATCGTGGACGACGAGCCCGACGCTGGTGTAGCCAGTCGATAGCGGGATCAACCACGCCCAATATCCATGGCCCATGAAGTGATTGGTCGAGCGCCAACGCTCCTTGTTGCAAGGGCGCTCGTGCCAATCTGTCTCGCTCTGCGGCACCATATCCTCGAGGTCAACCTTGCCCTTAACGCGAAACCAGCTCGCGTGCGCCTGGTGCGGAGAGCCGCGCGTGGTCTTCATGCGCCGGCGCAGCAGCGCTTGCCGACCGGTCGCGTCCACCACCCAGCGCGCCCGCAGCTCGCCGGTGTGTTCTCCGGCGAATGAGACCTTATGAAGATCGTCGCTGCCGCTCGGCGCGAGGTCGACGTCGCGGACCTTGGCGCCCTCGATCATCGTGACGCCGTCGTCCTCGTTCATCTGACGGAGGTCGTTCTCGATCTTGCCGCGATCCATCTGGTAGGAACGCACCACTGGCTCCCCCGTCGGCCCGATCTCAAGCCGCTCGTGCAGCGGCAGCTTGCCACCGCCAGGGAAGAAGCGGAGGCCGAGCTTCACCAAGTGTTGCTCGAGCAGGTAGTCCTTGAGGCCCAAGTCCTCTAGATACTGGCAACCGAGCTCGACCGAAGACTCTCCGACCTTATGCGCGGCGTCCGGCAGCGGACGCGCCATGCGGTCGATGACCGCCACGCTTAGCTCGGGCAGCTCCTGACGAAGTTGGCGAGCGAGCAGGAGGCCAGCGAAGCCGCCGCCACAAATGACGACGTCCTGGGTGGACGGCAAGGTCTGTTCGGACATAGGGTGCGTTTCGTGCGGGCGACGTTCCTGCCGACCTCAGCCCTGATGGTAGCGACAAACAGCATGCGGTCCAGTCCGCTCGACATCGCAATGCGCGCGGGGCGCCTTGCGGCCGTCCTGCTGACCGTCCTCGGTTACCTCCTGCTCGCGCCCCTGGGCCAAGTTGTGCTGGCCGCTCTCTGCTGGCTTTGGCGCGGCGACCCGAGGCGCCGCGCGCACCGATTCCATGCGATCACTGCGCGCGCATACCGCTTCATGCACTGGTGGCTCTCCAAGAGCCGCATCATCGAGTTCGATTGGCGCCGGACCGCCGGCCAACTGCCGAGCGGCCCTTGCGTCGTCGTCGCCAACCACCCGACCCTCGTAGACGTCACAGCGATCTCCGCGTCCTTAGGCGGCGCGATCTCGATCGTGAAGCCCGGCGTATATCACCGGGTAATGATCAAGCCGTTGCTGGTCGGCCTCGGCCATGTCGAAGGTCCAGGCTCCGACCCGATCCGCGCCGGCAAAGTGGTCGACGACATTGTCGAGCGCCTCGCCTGGGGGATCCCGGTCCTGATCTTTCCCGAGGGCACGCGCTCGCCCCCGGGCGGCTTGATGCCGTTTGGGCGCGTCGCGTTCGAGGCCGCTTGCCGCGCCGAGGTCCCGCTCGTCTGCCTCGGCGTCACCTGCGACCCGGTCTACTTGTCCAAGCAGGTGCCGCCCCTGAGGCCGCCTCACCCGATGCCGAAGCTCCAGATCGACCTGATCGCGGTCGACAATCCAAGCCCAGCGGAGCCGAGCAAAGCTCTCCGCACCCGCACAGAGATGCGCTACCAAGCCTGGCTGTCTAAGGTTGCCGAAGCTCCCCGCGGCTCTTAGGATCCCAGCAAAGGAATCGGAATGTCTGACGAACAGCTAGTAAGCCGCATCAAGGAAATCATCGTAGAGACGCTCGCGCTCGAAGACGTCGAGCCCGCCAGCATCGAGACGGACGCCCCGCTCTTCGGCGAAGGGCTCGGTCTAGACTCGATCGACGCGCTCGAGCTCGCGCTCGCGTTCCACAAGGAGTTCGGGGTGCGCACGCAAGAAAACGACGAGAACAACCGCGAGTACTACTCCTCAGTCGCCTCGCTCGCGAAGTTCATCACGGACAAGCAGGCCGAAGCTACGTCGTCGACGTCGTAGAGCCGAGGCAAGGCGACATGATGCGCGCGACGTGAAGGCCTGGACCATCTTGCTGCGCGCGCTGGCGGCGCTCATCGTCGTCGGCTACCCGGTCATCGTCTGGTTCGGAATCTCATCTGGCTCGCCGCGACAGATCGCCATCGTCCTCCTCGCGGTGATGACGCCGGCGATGTTGCTGCGCGCGCGAGGTCGCGCCGCCGCCGCCGACATTCGAGGGCTCGCGATTGTCCCCGCGACCGTCCTGTCCGTGTTATGCGTCGCTGCGTGGATGGACGGCGCCGCTTATATCCTCGCGACGCCCGTCGCAGCCAACGCGGTCTTGCTCGCATCCTTCGGCGCGACCCTGCGGCGCGGCAGCACGCCCATGATCGAGCGCTTCGCGCGCCTCCAGGAGCCATCGCTGAGCGGCGCGAAGCAGGCGTGGTGCCGCCAATGGACCAAGGCTTGGTGCGTCTTCTTCGTCGCCAACGGCGCGACCGCGGCGGTCACCGCGATCTACGCCGACCTCTGGTGGTGGACGCTCTACAACGGCTTGATCGCGTACGCGTTGATCGGGGGCATCTGCTCGCTCGAATGGCTGCTGCGCCGGGCACGCTTCCCAGATCTCCGCGCGCAGAAGGCGCCAGACGAGGCCGCATGACTCTCCCTGAATGGATCCGCTGTAAGGGCGACGACCGCGATCAGCTGCTGCACGACGCGCGCCTCATCGCACGCCACCTCCCACCTGCGACGGACGGCTCCATGATCGCCGTCGCGTTCGGCCAGGGCCGCCCTGCGTTCGCGGCCAGCTTGGTCGCGTGCTGGCTTCGCGGCCATGGCGCCGCGGTGGTAGAAAACGCCAGCCGAGAGCGGATCCTAAACGTCCTCCAACACCCTTCGGTCGTGTTCCTGCTGCACGACACAGCCTCCGGCCGCGCGCTGCAGGTCCCCCGCCTGCTGGCATCGCCGCGTGAAGCAGCCGCGCCAGCGGCGCCGCCCGGCGAGATGCCGACACCGATGCTCGCGGTGCACGTGCAAACTGAGGACGGCGACCTGCACTGGTGCTCTTGGACGCCCAGCGAACTAATCACGGCGATCGACGCAGTTGAGGAGATGTCGACGACGCGCGGGGACAGACCGGCGACCCCCGGGCTGCTCTCTTCGCTGTTCGCCGACACGCTGGCCTGGCTCCGCGGTCATCGCCCGCTCGACGAAGGCGCGCGGCGCGTCTACGCTCTGCCGATCCCTGGAGCCCCAGAGGTCGCGACCCGCTACGCCGCGCTGATCAAGCGGCTGTTGGCCGCCGACGGCGTCGACGACGTCGCGGTCGTGCACGACCACCAAGGCGAAGCCCTGATCGCCGTGGCCGGGACGGGCGCCGCCGACCTAGCGCGGACGACGCCGAACGCACACGCGCTCGAGGAGATCCCTCGAGATCCAAACGGCCAGCCAGTGCGCGCCGAGGTCTGCCTGCTCTGCGGACTCGGACGAAGCGGCCAACCGATCACGCGCGAGCTGACGTGGCGCGCGACGAAGCACGGCGACGACGAGGCAGCGTGGCAGACGACCCTCCCGACCGACTACGTGTTCTATGAGGGGCACTTCGCCGGCTACCCGGTGCTGGCAGGCGGCGTCCAACTGCATGAACTTGTCCTGCCGCGGCTCCGCGCGCTGGCGGGTCACTTGCCGAAACTAGAACAGCTCGACGGCATCAAATTCCTCGCGCGCTTCACCCCAGGAGACACCATTGAGGTGACGTTCCGGCGACAAGCGGACGCGCGCAAAGTGACGTTCGAGGTCTGCCGCGGTGAGACCCGCTGCACGACGGGCCGCCTCCAGTTCGCAGCCGAAGTCGCGCCGCTGACCGCTAACCGAGGCGCGCCCGAGTGAAGGTCATCGCGCTCATCCCGACCTACGACAACCCGCGCACGATTCGCGGCGTGGTCGAAGGCGTCCGCGACCGCGGTCTCGAGGTGCTCATCGTCGATGACGGCAGCGGCCCGGCAGGCCGCGCCGCGTGCGCAGCGCTTGCCGAAGAAGGCGCCGCGACGGTCATCCACCGACCTAAGAACCAAGGGAAAGGAGCCGCCTGCAAAGACGGGTTCCGACGAGCGATCGCGATGGGCTACACCCACGCGCTGCAGATCGACGCTGACGGACAACACGATCTAAACCAGATCCCCGCGTTCGTTGAGGCAGCTCGGGCGGAGCCCACCGCAGCGGTGTTCGCATACCCCCAATATGACGCCACGGCGCCACGATCTCGCAGGTTCGCGCGTGGCCTAACAAACTTTTGGGTGGCGATTGAGGTGGGCGGGCGCGGCAAAATTCGCGACGCGATGATCGGCTTCCGCATCTACCCGCTC
>Ga0163179_10001481_pt1 | contig 16652 bp, 19 predicted proteins | sample AtlANTMetagenome_FD_109643 | JGI IMG/M metagenome (GOLD analysis project Ga0163179, IMG submission 109643) | Marine eukaryotic phytoplankton communities from the Atlantic Ocean - Atlantic ANT 2 Metagenome | ecosystem: Environmental > Aquatic > Marine > Oceanic | place: North Atlantic Ocean... | reverse complement strand
CTATTTCAGCTTTTAACTTAGAAACATTTACCTTAGCCATTAGTCAGCCCTTCTTAAGTAGATCGTGTAAAAATGTACCACAAAAGGCCCTACCTTTGATGCGTCACTAACTATCCTAAAAGCATCTCCATCAATTTCTATATTAGTGGCTTTCTTGAATAGATCATAACCGGCCTTATCTATTTTTACTCTTACTTGACCCTCTCCCATGGGGACATTGACTTGAGCCTGTGTTCCCGGCAAGTCCATTTCCTTTTGGTCTTGCTGATACCTTATTCGCGCCTGAACTGTTGTTTTTGTTACTTTTGTTCTTTTTGTAGTCTGATCTTTTAGCCTTGAATAAAGCGCATTGTAAGTGCCATTAGTAGCGACAAAAATTTCATTTTCTCTTTGGAATACTATTACATCACGAGCGAATGTATCATGCATATCATTAAATACATTTCCGATATTTGTTTTATCAGAATCTGAAATTAATGACCCCATGTCTTAGTAAGGATAAAAGGGATAGCGCCAATATCCACTGCCAGATATAAATCCTCCGTCAAACCCAGCAGTTTGCCTAGGCATAGCTTGGTAGGAGTTGTATGAGTATATTAGTTTTTCCAGAGATTCTCCAGCATCTTTAGCGAGCCCCCTATAGGTTCTAGCTAGGTCCACCTTATTGCTTCTTACTATAGTCGTATCTCCTTCCGTGAGGCGGGTCCAATCCATCGTTCCCGTTGCGCCCATATTTAGCACCACGCGAGCTTGGCGAGTATAGTAGTCCTTGAGGTATAGATGAGAGAGTATATTCTCTTCCTCTAATTTAAAATTTCCTGTAGTTCCGAAACTAGAGTAAGTTAGGTTATTAAATTGACCAAGATTTGATTCCAACCAGCCAGATATACCCTGAATCTTAAACTCTCGCTTTAATTGAGTAGGCTCGTCGTCAAACTCGCTATCGTATATATTCGTAGCTATCTGGCCAATATCAGCCATATTACAACCCTTCGTTGCTAATCCTCAAAATTTCTGCTGCTGCGTCGCTAGAGGGGTCTACTAATGGCTTCTGGAATCCAATATTATATCCTGCACCAGCTCCTGCATGAGACTTAAACGCCCGCACAATCTTGTTTTTAAGAGTGAGTTTGTTTCCGCTAGGAAGTATGCCTACTTGTATTGCCATTGTCTGAAGATCAGTGAGAGTCATTTCTCCCATGCGTTCTTCGAGCACGGCCTTACTTGTAGTGCGAAAAGGATTTGTTTGCTTCACTCCCAGCAAATCCTCTAAATCCTTAATCTGATCCAGTTCGCTTTTTCCGTCTGCTACCTGCAGTTTGTCCAGTTTTTCCTTGCTTCCTTTGGCGCTCTTCTTCGCCGTTGCCTTTTTCGATGTGTTTTTTTTAGTTGCCATAATAATTATAGGTTAATTATGTATTATACATCAGTATACACAAATTTCAAGTTTCAGAGAACAAAAAACCCGCCCCCTTTTGAGGGGCGGGCTTTTTAACAACTAGTGGGTTTAAATTAGTGACCCGCAACAACAACGCCCGTAAGAACGCGATTGTCAACAACCATACGGCCCTCTTCGAGAGAACCGAACCAACCTAGTTTTTGTTGGCGGTTGCTATATTGGTCGTCAGCGATCAAGCTGAACTCAGCTCCGGTTTCGGAATCAGTTGCAACTGCACGAATCAAGGATTCGCGAGAGCGGTCGATACCAAGCACCAAGTCGTCTCCGGCTGCGAACCCAACCTTGCCAGCTACTGTAGAAGCAGTTTGGAAGGTCTCGAACAAACGACAGAACTTGCGGTTAGGTCCGAGTTCATTGATTTCCATGAGTCCGATGCCATAAAGCTCGGGAACACCACCGGTCGAGAAAACTCGATCACGGTAAGCTTCAGGAGCAGCAATGTTGCTGCCCAGAGGAGACCCAGCAGGATCTACTGCGCTGCCCGAAGCTCCCTTTGTATTCACGGGATTATAGGACATTGCCCTAAGATCTTCCATAGTCTCAGGAGAGATGATGAGATCGGTGATACCTTTAATGGCTCCTTCAGGAGTGCCACCCGTCCAAGCGGTGTTAATGCGCTTAGCCTTAGTGACAAGACTGTTAAAATCAGCCAACGTAAACCCGAGGGTTGAGGAGGCCTGATCCATAACATGAGGAACGTCATTAGTAGAAGCGTCTGCCAAAGATCCCAAAATGAGATTAGCAGAAGTCGACTCTTGCTTAAGAAGAACTTCTTGAGCGACACGAGTCATAGACTTGCCAACTACGTCAAGGCGCGATTGCAAAGCGTAACGACGATCAAAGCTTACGGCGCTATCGAGACGATAGGTCGTGAACTTGAGTTCGCTAGCGGTAGGCAACACTTGGTTAGTGGGAAGACCACCGGGAACCGTAGTGCTATATACCTTAATGTAATCGTCAGCGTTGATGTCGTAATAGAGATCAAGCGGAAGACTGGGGTTGCTGTCAGCGTTAAACTGAAAAGAACTAAACAGGTTGCTCAACGTAGGAGCCTGATTAATAACTTCAGCCAGAACCGGTCCCATAAATTCCGCCAAAGCGGCTTGTGCTTCATAAGCAACATTACGGTCACGGGAAGCCATAGCTTTTACAAGCTCAACTTGCTCGTCGGTGCGTTTAAGAGTAATATTCATTATCTTTTTTCCTTAATTTAAAGGTTAGCAATTAATCCGAGCGACAATATAAGCTCCGCTGGTATTAGCAGCGCCAGTTCCAACAGAAGGACCAGCGAATTGGTCAGGAGCAACACCGCGATTAACGCGAGCGCCTGTAGCCAAAACTTGACCGATAGCTTGTGTAGTTCCAGTAGGGTACGCGGAAACTCCAGTAACCTTACCAGCGTTAGAACTCAGAGTCAACCAGTGTCCTTCTGAAGGAGAACCGTCAACAGCCGAAGCTGAATCAAGAGTTACGATTCCTTTACCAAGAACCGGAACAGCTTCTCCGCTCAAAACGGACTGGGTTTCAAGTTTCTTTTGTGGGTAGTAAAGCAACTTCTCGTCGTTCTCATCATACTGAGCGGTTTGAAGTAGCGTTACGCCAACGCAAGAATCACCAGCCGAAGCGGCTGCGACGTTAAGTGGAACTACAGGGTATTGATCGCGACCAATGAAAGGATAGTCCGTCTTACCGAGGTAAGAGTTCGTTTCGTATTGGACGGGATCAAGGCTGAAGTCCCCAGCATTTACCTTAACAAAAACGCCGGCATCCCCGTCGCCACTGTCGCTAACTTGATTGTTAGCCGCAGTGTTAGCGAAAAGATTAACGACATCTTCTTCGGCGTACTGACGGAATGGTAGTAGTCTTATTGCCATGATGTTTAATAATTAATTGTTATGTTTTCTTTAGAGAAAGCGTGATTGAATTTTTCCCGGAGGGACTGCTCTTCTGCGGAAGCTTCTTCGTTGTTATTGGTTAAGGCTGCAGAAGATTCCTCTTCTACTGTATCCAAAACTTCTTCAATAACTTCTGCGGTTTCTTCAGGAGCAGCTTCGGAAGCTGCGCTCTCGGAAAGCTCAGAGAGGCGCTGTTGCACCGCTTCTTCGAGTTGAGCGTTAAATTTTTCTTTTTGACTTTCAAGGTGAGCCTTGGTCTTGTGTTGCCACATGACTTCGACTTTTTCCTGATAAGACGCAAAGGCTTCCGTTGCGCTATCGAGCTCAGAGAGTTCGGAGGCGACGATCTTAAGATCTTCTTCATTCAATTCAAAGGCTTCAGTAATTGCAGCCATACGAGAATTAAAGAGGTCCTTAGCTTCGCGGAGACGTTTTTCTTCGGCCAGTTCTTCCAATTGTTTTTCTGTAGCCACAAGCTTCTCTTTTACTTCGTCAACTTCTGACGATAGAGCTTCATGACGATCTTGAGCTTCGGAAAGAGCATTCTCCTTTTCAGCCTTTTCTGTTTGCCACAGTTCGTCTTTTTGCTTGATGGCGTCCATCATTACCTTGGAAACGCTGGCGACGGCTTCTTCAAAATGCTGGCTCTCGCCAACTTTTTCCGAAAGAAGACCTTCGATTTGTTTTAGTAGATCTTTAGTATCCATAATTAATGCGTTTGTGTTGTTTACATCTTTTTTTCCGGAAAGGGAACTGTTTTTTTTCATTTTTTCTCTTTCGGAGTAAATTTCTTTGTTGTTTACGAATATTGATTCGGTCTCTTGATTGGCGTTTTCTTCTTCTTTTATTTTGATTGTTTTTTCGCTCTCTACCGTGACGCCTTTAACATCAGCAGCGGGATTCGTGGTGAATCCTATACCTAGAGGATATATCTCTCCAATCACCAAACGATGTACGCAGGTCCCATCTTCCATCTCTCCTTCACCATCATAGGCTTTGAGATATTTACTGAACTCTTTTATTTGGGATTCGTCGGTGATTAACTCGGCCTCGCTCAGGTCATCGCTACCTAAAGCTATACAATAATCGTTAAATCCAATTTCCCAACTTGCAGATATTACATCTTGAAATTCTTGCCCATCTCCACCTTCTTCTAGCATTCTGGCGAAGGAAGGATTAACTACTTTATAAACTAGCGCTCCCAATGCTATATTAAATGGGTAGTCTGTCGCTGCCACGCTTTCTTCTTCTAGCAACTCATTGGTTCCGTAATCGCTAAACGAAGAGGATATTATATGCCCAACTACTTTTTCTTTTTGATGTTCTATGTTTGTGGGCTTGTTGATGAAGTAATCTTTTATAGCGATGGCTGTTTTAGTGTCAATACCGTCACCATTTTTATTAAATTTATTAACTACGGCAGCATTGAACGCAACGCCTAGTAAATCAATATTCTTACTTAGATCAACATCTTCAGGAATTAATGGACGCAGATGGTCAAGTGATGCCTGACTGATCCCAAACGGAGTACAGCTCCCCTCCACGCAAGAAGCGGATACCGTACTTTTAAATGAGCTAGTATACTTGAAAGGTCCTGACATGTTTAATAACACTCTGGACAATTCATGGGAGCCGTAGACTTCTCAAGAGCCTTCTCGTCCTCTTTTTCGTCCTTCTTTAAGTCTTTAACTTGTTTTTTGTCGTCTTTTATAGCATCCTTCTCGTGCTCTTTCTTTTCTTTCTTATCGTCCCGTTTGAGCTCTTTCTCATCTTCTTCTTCGTCATCCCCTACGGTCTTAACCATTCGCTCGGGATCTTTGACTTTTAATTGCTCCTCGAAGTCAATGTTATTTAAAGGAGCAATGCCTTGACCTTTAGACTCTTCTTTTTTCTTAGAGTCTTTTTTATCAGACTTCTTATCGTCAGATTTCTTATCGTCAGATTTTTTGTCTCCATCTTTTTCGTCGTCTTTGTCGTCGCCACCCTTTTTCTTGCGAATCATTTCTAGAAATTTTTCTTTGGCCGCTTTTTGTTTATCGCTCGCCGCTTCGGATTCTTTCTTCTTGTCGTACTTAATATCTTTCTTGAGATCGTGAGTCTCGACACTTTTCTTTTCCGAGGGCTTTTCTTTCTTTAGCTTTTTAAGCTTGCTTTCGTCGTCCTTGACAGCGTCTTTATGGTGCTCTTTCTTTTCTTTTTTGTCGTCGCGCTTTAGCTCCTTCTCATCCGTTTTCTCCCAATCTTTAGCCTCAGACTCACTGACTTCAATTTTACATTTCTTAGCAGCGGCTTTGATTTTCTTTAAGGCAGAAGCTTTAGCGTCAGCCGATATTTTAGTTTGAGAAAGGCGAGCTAAGGCGTTTCGTACATGAGCGCAATCCATAATAGGCAGATGCCTGAGTGACCTAGGGACTGTGCGCCCTGACTCATCCTTACTTCCACCGGGTTCAATATAAGCAAAATCCGAGTCTGGTAAATCATTGATTTGCTTTCGAGATTTTTGTTCAGCAAGCATCTTGCTCAAATCCTTAGATTCGCTAATTTTTTTTGAAAAGTCTAGTTCCATAATTTTAAAAGTTTATAGTAATACCTTGTTACACGCTATTTTTGACTTTGAGAATCTTGTTTTTTATATTGGCTATGGTAATACAGTGCCGCAGGGTATAATTCTATTTGATGTTCTTGAGACGCTTCCAGTATCTCAGGCATAGCTGATAGCTTTTCGATATTGTTGAAATCCTTTATGCAATCGCTAACATTTTCTTCCCACTCTTTGGACTCAGAGGACACAACAACAGTTTTGCATAACTCTTCAAGTAGTGACTTCTTTTCCTTAGATAATCTTTTTATATTATTCACTGATCTCATTTCTTTTTGAGCAAAAGAGAATAATTCTTCAGTTCTATAAATAGTATCCTGAATTCCTTTTCTATCGGCCAGTGCCATTTTTTCATTGTTAGGCATGCCGGTTGGCCTGCCAGTCTCTGATGGAGTTTTTTTGCGTGGGCGCCCAACTGTAATTGGTCCAGCTTTTGGCTCTATGCCCTTATCATCCACGACGTCCTGTACGGCAGGTCTTTTGTTTTCGGGCTGATTTGTCTTGGTTGGTTGTCCGTCACCCTCTTCATCTCCGAAGGGTAGCTCTGGCCCCCCAACTAGAGGTGTATAGTATCCTTTCTGCCGGTCCTCTAGGTATTCTTTCTGCCCAGAGTCCACATCAACGCTTGGGGGATACAATCCTGTTTTTATGGTTTGGATGCCTTGCTCTGGCGTAAGGATTCCTAGTTCCATCAGTCTAGTGGTTACTCGTTGTAGTTGGACCTCATCCTTGATATCAATCTCTTGAAATCTGATCAGTGGGTATTTCCTGAATCCCATGTTTTGACAAATAAGCTTTACTTGGGGTTGCAAGAAATCATTCAAAAAAGCTGATCTGGCTTCCTTTAAGCGCTCGAGGAATATTTGAGCTTTGACCTGAGTATTGCTGTAGCGCTCGTGCCCTACTACTACGTTCTGCAAAGCTTCTTTTATGTCTTGATCTACAATTTTATATTTCTCGGGCCCCAGTACTCTGTTTAAGTCTGGAATAATAAATTCAGCCTTAGTGGTATAATCACTAACCAATACGCGCCCAATACTTTCGTTTTGAAAAAGGGATTGCATGGCTTTTAGGTTATGCGGGTTTATGCCTCCTTTGTCGGGAGTGTTCCCCATAGTAATCAAGAGGATTACATTCTCGATGGTACGGGTGACGGCTTGATCCACCTTTTTAAGCTCAAGCTTCCAATTAAGATCATCGAGAACGGGAAATCCAAAAGGTATAGCAAAAGGCTCGTAGTCCTGCTTTTTATAAAAAGAAAAAGTTAATTTATCAGGATCAAGTTCCATAGATATCCCGTCGTACCCGTACCCGCCTTCTTTGATCAGTTTCTGCGTTTCCTTTGGAAGCCCCTTGAGTACTTCAATATCATAATCGGTTTTTGGATCTTGCAATCGCTCTAGTTCAAACTCTGACAATATCTTACGGTAGACCTGTCCTTGGAAATTGGTAGATCGGATAGTGGCTATATCGTAAGGATTTAGCATGATATAACGTATAGGTATTTCACCCGGCTTCATGAATTTAGATCCATAAATCTGAGACATCTTATTAAAGTCTTCAGTGGTAAATTTGGAATCTATCCTATAGAGGAATACATTACCGCTCCTGTAGTACTCCCGGAAGTATTGATCTTTGACGTTCCAAATTTTTATTTTCTGGAACCATTTATCTATAAATTCTCTAGACTTCTCAGTGCCGCCCTCAATGTACAGTTCGGTATTAGCGAACTCAGACATAATATCAATAACATTACGAAAAATAGGAATATTAGCATAAGCTTTTTGGCAAAGAAGAATGCAGTCTCTGACGTCTGCCCCCATCTTGGTATAAAAGTAGGGCATCATACCCTCTCGAATATTTGCGTACTTCCATAACTTGGGGCTCATGGTGGCAGAGTTCATTCTAGTCTGGGTGCGCGCTACTCCTCCTGACTTGTCTCCGCCTGTTCTCTCATACGCCTTAAGCGTTTGAGTATAATATGAATGCCCCGCCGAAGCTGGTTCCCACGAGGGAGTTTCCCCCTTTGTCTCCCCAATTAAATCGTCCACAGATTTATCTTTAAACTTGTCCCAGTACTCCGACTTTTTATTATATTTTCTTTTAGCCATGCCCTATGATACACTAAAGCTGTTTAAAAGTCAAAGAAAAGTTAAAAGTTAACTTTGGACTTTATGCTACGAACATAGGAGTGAAGCTGGCTTGAATGTTTTCTTCCTCCATGTGTTGCATGTCATAATAGATCTTAATCATCCAGTTTCCTAGTATCAATGCTGAGTAGGAGTCTTTTCGAGCTTTCTCTGGGCCAGTCTGCCGGCGGAGGTTGTCTGGCAAGTCAAAAGTTTGAGTTCCTTGAGCTGTCGTTTTTATTTGTATAAGAGAACATTCCGCTTTCGTTTTTTCCATTAAGTCTACTTGATGCTCAACTAAATCAATCATCTTGGCCGAAGCGCTCTGTTTGTCTTCTGGATTCTTAAGGAATCGCAAGTCTTTTATTGGAATTTTTTTGGCTCTTTGTTTGAGGTAGTCATCATTAACCGCCCGCGCTCCAAAGAATATCCTTTTATGGTCGAAATTAGCTTGAAGTAATTCATTGGCACTTCTAATCCAGTGGGAGGTAGGCTTACGAAGAATACAGATTTTTTTCTTATCTAAGTTGTATTCCATCTTGGCTTCTCTTAAAGCCTTTTGATAATTATCCAAATTATCAAGTTCCGCACTGATAGTGCCTATCTTGAGGTTGCTCTGCTTGAATAAGCTGCTTTCGTTGCAAGCGTTAAGAAATTGTACACCACCATTGTAGTCTCCGACGATTGCTACAATGTTAAAATTGTTTAATAAATAATGAAAATAAAAAATGTGATCTTTTAACCTAGCTCCCGACAGGGCATAGTTGTGTACCAAAGTCCCGTGCCTTCCATCATCGTTCAGCTTAAAAACCTGCATGGCGAAATCATCAGAACTCTCGCTTTCTGCCCAGCTGGGGTCAAAAGAAAGAAGGTATTTGTCCGAAGGTTCACCAGCCACCTCTACGCAAGGAGACTGCCCATCCTCAACAGTGCAAGCCGCCATTTTAGAGATCTTGAAGTAGCCGGAGCTATCATCCGTAAACACAGCCCCAAACTCTCGATCAAATTGGCTTTGGCTCATACTGGCTCTAGCTTGATTTATTAAATTCTGATCATAAAGCTGCCTCGGAGCACAATCATAGCTAAAGTGCATTATCGTTCTATGAGCATTCCCCTGCTCGGGTATATTCCCTTTTATTAAATTTTCAAATTTATCATAAAGTTTATACATGTATTCAAACTTATATGAAGCCGATGATAGCATGATCAGTTTATTATTAGGCCACACATGACGATCTTCTTCGGTCATTCTTCCCTCCTCGATCATCTTGGTCTCCAAATTATAAAGGTCTTCACGCTCAGTGGGATTCTCAACAACTGAAAGGAAGGGAACAATAACTTCGTTATAGATCCTCTCGGGCATCAATAGGAACTCATCAATAATAATCCTATGGAATCTAAAGCCCCGCAGTTTTTCTCCATCGCCCAAGGGCAGTGCATGAATGCGGCTGGCGCCTAACTCCAATGTCCATTGGTCATTGTTCTTTGCTTTTCGGGTAACGCATTGCGCGAGCATTGCGGCTTCAGGCTTAGACAATATATCTTCTATTTTTTTAAATATCATTTTAGACTGACGAAAAGATTTGGATATAATGCCAATCTCCACTCCTTGATTCATGATGGCATCAAGAAATGCAAATATGCCCGTCGTGAATGACTTGGACATACCTCGACTCCAAACGCCCATAAAATAATCAGATTCCATCATGCCTTTTATAGCCATATGTTGAAATGGAAATAATTTTATTCCACTAAGCATGTCCACAGTAAAAGTGGTATTACCTTTCATGAATTCAAACAATAGGAGCTTCGCCTCCTTTTCTTCCAAGAAGCCTTTCTTGGATGCGATGATTTCGTTAATCTCGGAGGAATAGTTTCCTCGTGGTGATTGTTTACCTGCTTCCCATGTCATAATTATCTAAAAAATATTGCAAATCAACATTCCACAACTCTTTACCATAATAAAGTAATTTGGGAATCATTAATTCTGAGTTAGTTCTTGTACCTGTAAAGACAAATTGGCAATGACCATGAAATTCATGGGTCAGTAAGCGCATGTTATGCCAGACATAAGAAAGATTGGACTTGTGCGGTCCGAAGTTGTTGTTTTTCTGTATTTTGGGTATATTGCTCTCTGTTACAATATATAAATAAGCGTCGAACTGTTTGGCGCGCTCCAACTCTTTTCGAAAGCGCTTGAACCCCACGGTCATCGTCCCCTTGAAATCGCCCTCGCTTTTGCGGTCTACAAAAGTATAATTGTAATTATCTCCACCCATTGTATAATCACCAAAGTCCAGCTTGTGGCTTTTGCTGTTTTTAAAAGAAAGAGGTTTTTGTTCTCGGGTGTCTATGTATATTGGAATTTCTTCTACTGAATTTTTTTTCTGGAAAAAGTCTTTAGTAATACCTTTATCATATAATGGTTTGACGCCAAGCCCTTGACAGGCTTGAACGTAACCGCCGAAATTATACTTATACATATCTATTGGCGGTAATTTATTTATTTCTATCTCTAGATGGTTAGGTGCATACTTTAATTCTTTTTGATCTATTCTATTCTTTAGTTGTTTAAGTATATATTCTTTTACTTCTTCTTTGTCTTTGTGTTGATAGCACCATTTGATCATTTGAGCTCTGGTAGAGAAATCAGTATTGAAGTAGTCGAATTTATTCTTGAAGGGTAGAGGGTCTCCGGTTAGCCGATTAAGACGAGGATATTCTTGGGTATAGTATTCCGCCACTGTGAGGCCATGAACCTTCAAATGACGGTGCAGGGCTGCATCGTTCTTGAAAGCCTCTTTACAGACCCCGCATGAGACTTCTAAGCCCTTGTCTGCCATCTCCTGAGTCTCCAAAAAAGTTTAACTATGAAATTAGGTATTTTTAAGTTAAAGCCTTGTGTGTTTGTTGTTGAAGCGTTTTTAGAGTATAATCTTCTAGTCAATATCCTTTTCCACCAAGATATATTTTCAAGTTTGCAATTTATTATTTGTATGTTTTTTGTTTTGATCAAATCCTTCTTGTCATAATTTGACCAATTCCCCATGTCTACCAGCGCCCCATCCCAAGCATTATTGAAATCATTTTTAAATGTACAGTCTTTGATCTTGATGTCTCTGCTTTCACATTTAATGGTGAAATGATGTTTTGTTCCTTTTGCCGCGAAAATGCAATTTTCAAATAGGATGTTGTCTCCTCGCACAATGTCTACGCAATCCTCATACCCCCCTATAATGGTTGTGTTGCGAATAGTTACATTGCTAATATGAGTGAGCTTTAAGCCTTCTGCTACCCCACAGGCATCAATGCGACAAGAATCGATAAGACATTTGCGAGTGGTACCGCCTAGCCCAAGGGCATTATCGTCTGCAGATCCGTTGAATCGGGAGAAGTCTCCCTCAAACTCTTGATCCCTTATTATTGTTGCGTAAGTAGCCATATCGTTAAAGGAACGCAACTTCCCGAAATTGTAGCCACTGCGTCCCATATGTCAGCAGTATGATTTGGTTTTCCCATGTCCCAGCATTCCTTTAGAATTCCAGCTATTCCTCCAAGCGCAAAAAAAGGAGCCCAAGCAAACCCTAGAGATGATAGCCCGCATCCCACAATAAAGTGCAAGACTTTATCCTTTTGCTTAAGTAACATCATTTTTTGTTAACCCTAGAACCCTAGCTTTCCAGTCAGGCATTGATTCAAGATTGTCCGCTTCCTCTGCAACCAACTCTCTTTGCATTTCAGCAATTTTCAACATAACCTTTCTTTCTTCCTCTTCTTGAAACAACTCTACTAGATTTATTATAGAAGCGTTTTGGTGTTGTTTGTTTTGGACTCTTTTAGCTCTGTCTCCGTTAAGTCGAGTTATTAGACTCTCCATGCGCTTTTCGCATTGGTTGTATTCTTCGCTCTTTGTCTTTAGGAGCTCTGCCAGCCTAACAGTCATGTCTCGTTGATCTTCGCATTGTTCGAACATGTAATTTAGTTTGTCTACAGCTTTTTGTATGTTCATCAGGTTTACGTAATCTATGCATACGTTAATGTATAAATTTACCTCGTCAGAAGTAAGGTCGGGTTTATCCCATGTAGCCCTTATGAATTCGGCTTCAAATAAAGTTCTATCTTGCTTGTTGGTATAATTGTTTATTGTTAGTATAAGCCTTGGGGACTGCAGAAACTTAGTAAGGGCCTCTATGCCTTTTTTGGCTTGGGCCTGCATTTTGTCCAATCGCAAAGCTTGGTTGGTTGTTTCATTGACCCTTTTTAATACGGCGTCAAAACCTTCTGGCGGTGAGTATTTTACCCCCGCAGCAGTATCAGAAGGATGCACGCTTTCTGGCGCGCGATCTTTTATAAAGTTCGCCACCTCTATGGCCTCTTTGCTTAACGGACTGATATCCTTCCCTTGAAACAGTAGTTGAGCTATGTCAAACGCTTTCATTCCCGCATCTAGGTTTTCGAGTATGAATTCTTTTTGATCATCTGTCAGCTTAATAGCCTTGACCTTAGTGTGCTTCGTGGTTTTGTATTTATAATCTTTTTCTGCCATGTACGCACGAACTGCTCGGCCTTCCTTGGACCTGCCATCTAGACTGTCGGACATGAACGCCGCACAAGTGAGTTCATTTAGGTTGCAAATCTTTTGATAGTTGTTATCAATAAACGTCTTTTGTTCCTCACTTAAGTTTGTCTTTTCCATAAAATATATCCTTTGTTTTGAGAATTTTTTCTGCTTTTGTCTTGAACTGTTTTTTTAAGTTCTTTATTTGTTTGTAGCCAGCTTTCCTTCCTTTTTCTGTTGTTCGATAACCTAGTTTTGCTGCAGCGTCTTCTTCTGTCATGTTTAAAATGAAAAGCATCTCATAGATCTCGTAGTTCTTTTCGGTCAGGACTTTTCTCATTTCAGAATGTAATTTCTTTTCAGCGTCCTCGAGCAAGAAAGATATGCTGCCGCCGCATTCTACTTCGTGGATATGGTTCTCTATAGCTACCGGCATTTTTATATCAAATGCTGCTTTTTTGGTTTTTTCCCATTTAGCATAAAGTGGGCACTCGCTGCATTGCGTTCTGCTCTTAGTGAAGCCGCAGAAGCCTTTTTCTCCATCATCAGCTACTCCGCTTTGGTTGAACGGGCAGTTCAGGCAAGGACGCGCAAAATTACTATAGTAATTCCGAAGAATGTTTTTTAACTGATTCGATATGATGCGATTCAGCCAAGGTTTCAGGGGACGCTCTTGGTCCCATTGATCCCATTTTTTATAAAGGTGAGTGCGAATTATTTGCTTGACATCATCATAGTCCATCCATGCTAAGGACTTCAGGAACCATTTTCCTCGACGCTTGTTAAGCTCTTCTTCAATTATTTCGTACTGGTCTTCATAGGTGAGCTTTTTCTTTTTATTCCCCACCTAGGTCTATTGGTTCACGTACCGAACGGCATTGATCCATGGTTTGTTGGACGACATCCCCATCGTTCCCGCCTTTTGGCAGAGGTCTTGAGCCCATCTTTTGATATTTCTCATTTGGGTCCTTAGATGCTTGATCAACTAAATCTCCAAAGGTTAGAGATCTACTATTAGTAGCTATAGAGTACTCTAACTTAGTGATATTTGGAACGCTCTCCGATTCATTTGACTCGGAAGAATCATTCTCCCTAACAGAGGCTGTGGCGCTCGCGTTAGCAGGTTCTAAAAGATTACCGCAAGAAGAGCAAAATTTTGGCTTATCTAGCGTGTACTCTATTTTATGACCGCATTTAGTACAAAACTCAGTGTTCATGTTTTATATTATATAAATAATATATCTTTTTCTATTTTTTAAACTAAATAGCCGCCTAGGACTCTCGCCTGTGCTCTCATAAAACGAAATCTGCAATCCGTCATAAGATCCTCAGGTGGAGAGGATTTGACATAATCAATTCCAAGAATTCCTATAATTTTCCCGTTTAATGTTTTGATGGGGACATTGTATATTGAAGCAACGCCTTTGTCTTGTATCATCTTTAAAAAGCTGCGATCTTCCACTCTATCTAAGTCGGTATATAAAAAACAACCGTTTTCTATTAATTCTTTTATATATACATGATAATTTGATATGCGGTGGTTTTGTGACTTTTCGCACTCTACGCTAATCCCTTGCTCTACGACCTCGTATGTACAGCTAAACTTTTGTTGGCCCCGCCCGGAGAAATAATGCTCTCCGTTATGAAACTCCATGATGTAAGCGCGGTCCGCTCCCATCTCCCCTACTAAAAAGCTTAGGGCTGTATAGACATTAGTGTTTTGGAGGGTTTCTTTTATTATGCAGTTTTTGTCCTTTTTGGCCATGTACTTTCTGCCCAGCCATACACTGCCCAAAGTAGCCAATGCCGTTATGACAGAGGCTAATAGCGTTACCAATTCATCGCTCATACTGATATATACACGCTTATTGCTTAAATTCTTTCTCTAGTTTTGCAATGATGAATTTTTGAAGTTCACTTCTAAGAATGTCGTCTTTAGTAAAAGAGAAGGTGAATACGCCCTTTTTTACGCTATCGCTTTCACCGAATAAATTAAACATTCTCGAGTAACCGCTCTTACCGTTTATGTCGCTCTGCATGAAATCCCCACAAATAAATAGCTTACTGTTTTTTCCTAGCCGAGTTATCAGAGTCACTAACTCCTTAAATGTGAAATTCTGAGCTTCGTCAGCCACTACTATTTTATCTTTCCAGCTGGCGCCCCTTAAGTAGTTTATTGGCATCGCTTGGATTCGTCCACTATCTATTAGTTCCCGCCTCACGGTCTTGTTCTTGGGGAGCATTTCTATAAGCTTATCCTCTAATGGAGCCATGTATGGATTAAACTTGTCCTCTATGCCGCCGGGAAGGGCCCCCAGACCTTTTTCCGCACTTTCTATGACTGTCCGTACATAAAGCATGTCAAGCTCATCATTTGAGCTTAGATGGCGAAGAGCGGCATATACTGCCATATAAGTCTTGGTTGATCCGGCAGGACCACTTATGAACATTATATTGGTTTTTTCACGAAGAGCAACTGATAGAAAAGTCTTTTGCTTTTCGGTTAACCTAAGGTTGTTAACCTTGAACGATAATTTTAGTTGAGGTATCTCTACCTTGTTTGGGTTAGACATTGAATTTATCTATTATTACACAGGTATTTTTGAATTAATATTCTTTTTGTATAAAATAAATAAATAAGTGTATCTATTGTAGTGAGCAAAAACCGCAAAAAAGCCTCGGTCAAGAAGTCTAAGGAGAATGTTGAGTTCTGTCTGGGCGACGCTGGTCCAACTAAATATAAGATAATGCAAGCCATTGCAAAAAAATATAGTATTTACGAAGCAACGGTATGGTTGAACGAGCCTCTTGAAAGTTTAGGGGGTAAAACCCCCGCTGAGCTAATGATCGAAGGTGAACTCGAAAAAGTCGCCGCGTTAATGGAAAAACCCGATGGAGAGTTCGGTCTATAATATCTGTTGGGAATTTTGCTACGAAGTCATTCCCGCATGCGCAAGCGGAGAGGGAAGCCCTAACCTCCTAATACTAAACCTGCCTATAGAGTTTTCGGTGCAATTAGAAAGCCTCCTTTCTAAGAAGGGTTATCGATGCACACGGTTCCAGCCTCACGGGGAGGCTGCTGTAATTATGAGGTTTAGAAAAGTCCCTCTTGTTGTAGAAAATTAATCTACGACTTCGACGGGCGCCTCTTCGGGCGCTTCTTTATTTTTCTCAGCCAACTGCGCTGCAATTTGAGCATCGGCGGCTTTAATACTTTCTTCGAGAGCTTCGCGGCCTTCTTCATCTAAACTATCATAATGAGTCTCAGCCTGAAATAATGCATGACTCTTTGCGATGTCAATAAGCTGATTAATATTATAACCATTGAGAACCCCAGTGGCGACTTTAGAAATTAATTCATTTTTATCCATAGCCCTATTATATATAAAATACTCCGGATTTCAATATGGTGTCGATTTTTTTTGCCTTTGCCTTTTTTTGAATTAACTGAATTTCAAAATTAAATTGAAAAAAACCACCCCCCGCCTCTATCCTGTGAAAAAGTTGTCCGATTAATCTAAAAAAGGGGGAGGGGGATAGGTCACAAAATTAGTTGAATGTTTCTTGCTGATTCGCTTGACTTTCTCGGTTTTTTCGCGTATTGTTTAGGTATGTTAAAACAAAGAACAATAGAGTTTAGCGAAGCTAAAGTAGAGATAACGCGATGGAATTCCATCACCAAGCAAGAGGAAAAGTTTTTTGCTTTGGCTCGCATTGGCGTAACCAAGAAAGCGAAACCAACACAGTTGGACTTTTGCGAAAAGGCTTTCGCCGATTGGAAAAACCCACGCAAGCCAATCAAGCTTGTGACCTTTGAAAGTCACCACGGCATCCAATCGGCAACGCGATAAAAGTTGCGATTTAATTTGACAAATCAAGAAAACTAGACTAAGTTTATAGTATGTTAGAAACAAAAGAGGAAACACTCGCAAAGAGAATTGCCTTTCATGAGGCAGAATCTCACAAGTTCACGCAAGAGGCTAAGCACTCCACGAATGTAAAAGGATTGCTT
>Ga0163179_10001479_pt1 | contig 16669 bp, 23 predicted proteins | sample AtlANTMetagenome_FD_109643 | JGI IMG/M metagenome (GOLD analysis project Ga0163179, IMG submission 109643) | Marine eukaryotic phytoplankton communities from the Atlantic Ocean - Atlantic ANT 2 Metagenome | ecosystem: Environmental > Aquatic > Marine > Oceanic | place: North Atlantic Ocean... | reverse complement strand
TTATACCCAAGTTGGGTATTACCACCACTGTGCTGACTTATATGACGCTTGTAGCCACCATTATAACGTCTAGTTTGATAGCATATAACACATCCTACATAATGCTAGATGCATCTTTTCCAGTGCTGTTTGTTACCATTGTTTGGGGCCATTTGGTATTCAACAGTTTTGCTAAACAGTACAGATTGAGACAACAGATCAAGAAACAGTTTGAACATTATCTAGATCCACGTATGGTCAAACGATTACAAAAAGATCCTGGCTTATTGAAGTTGGGTGGTGAAACAAAAACAATGACATTTATGTTTTCTGATATCAGAGGCTTTACTCCAATTAGTGAAAAATACAAGGGTAATCCACAAGGACTAACAAAACTAATCAATAGGTTTTTGACACGTATGACCAATATCATAATAAAAAACAAAGGTACAGTTGACAAATTTATGGGAGATTGTATCATGGCATTTTGGAATGCACCGTTAAACACGCCAGGTCATGAAAAACTTGCTGTTCGCACTGCTATACAAATGCAAAAAGAACTAAAAAAATTAAACAGAGAATTAAAGAAAGAAAAACTTCCGCAAATCAATATAGGTATAGGTATAAACACAGGCCAGGCATTAGTTGGTAATATGGGCAGTGATCAACGGTTTGATTATTCTGTGATAGGAGATGATGTTAATCTAGCATCTAGACTTGAAAGCAGTTCAAAAGAATTGGGTAGCACTTTGGTCATTGGAGAAAAAACAAAAACAAAATGCCGAGGTTTACGTTTCAAATCATTGGGTACTATTAAAGTTAAAGGCAAAACAGAAGATATAAATGTTTACACAATCTAAGAGTTAAATACGTATATAATGGAAAACTTTTTTAAATTGGTTGCAGAACTTGGATTGCCCATAGCAGGCACAATAGGTCTTGGTGCATTTATAATGGTTATTATAAAGTACATTTTGGGATCTGTTGTTAGTTCTATAAAATTTATTGAAACTGTTATAACACAATTAGATAACAGAGTAAAAACAATGAACAACGATATTATAAAATTAGATCAACAAGTATCTGAACAATTGGGACTGCCTGTTGATACCAGCAGAGTGGCCCGAGCAGATGGTAAGAAGGACGCAAGGAAAGACTAGATGAATATAGCATCACTTATAAGCGATTATGGTTTTCCAATTGTAGCAGTTTTCTTCCTTGCCTATTTTATTTGGTATCTTTACAATTACATTGTAAAAGAAATTAAACCTAAACTGGGTTCCACTTCCAACACACTGATTGCTCTCATTGATCGTGTGCGTATGTTGGACAACGATTTGATTCGACTAAAAACAAAAGTTGAAACAATGTCGCAGGTCCATCCTAAAAACAAAAAATAGTCGCTTTACTTTCATTCACAACAGGTTAAGTATTTTAGATGAATTATTTTTTGGTAGTCATAATGTGTATAGGAATGGATTGCTCCACAGCATGGAATCCAACACCTTACGACTCAAAGTTTGAATGTGAGATTAGTGCCAAAGAGACAGTGCAATCACTTTCAACAACTTTTCCAGACAGTGATGGCGAAGTGTACTGTCTTACCAAAGATGAATATAAATCTTGGAAACTTGCTATCGAATCCGGTGTAATACCAAGACTTAATAAACATAGACTTACTCAACCACTAGAACAATCTATCTAGCAATTGACATTTTAATAATATCTGTTATAATTGAAACATGGCTTCAAAACGTTCTAGAACTGCGGTCAAAACACTGACTTGGCGTGTGTTAGCAACAACTGACACATTTATTATCAGTTATATTATTACTGGCAGATTTGATTTTGCTGGTGCAATTGCTGGTATTGAAGTAGCAACCAAAATGATTTTATACTATCTGCATGAAAGAGCCTGGAGCAAAATAAAATGGGGCAAACTTTATATAGATTTGCCTACGTCTCCATATCCATATGAGGATTGGAAAATAAAAAGATTACGGGCATGGTTAGATAAAAATGGTAATAAAAGATTGGCAAGGTTATTAGGATGACAAGATGTTGGGAGTTTCAATTAGATCTTAAAACTAGAAAAATTAAAACTTTTGTTTATAGTGACACAGGCACTGACATAGAAGAAAGATTTACTAAAGGATACAAAGTTTCAAATATAAAAGAGATCGATGATCCATTAGAGGAAAATAAAAAGGTTGTAAAATGATTCATGCAATGATTGATCTTGAAACACTCAGCACCAGTCCTAATGCTGTAATTTTGACAGTTGGTGGCGTAAAATTTGACCCAAGCACACAAATGAAACCTTATAATGAAATGTATTTTAGAATGGATGTTGATAGTCAAACACAAATGGGAAGAAATGTGCAACAAAGCACACTAGATTGGTGGGCAACGCAACCAAACGAAATTAGTGAAGAAGCACTAGGAGATGGAAATCGTATATCTATAGAAGATGCTTGTAAGCAAATTAATAAATTTAGTAGTGGTGTTGATGTGTTTTGGTGCCAAGGGCCATTATTTGATTATGCAATATTGCAAAATTTATACAGTCAATTAGGAAAACCATTGCCATGGAATTATTGGCAAATTAGAGATTCGAGAACTTTGTTTTCGTTAGTGCCTAGAGAAAAAGATTATAGAACAGGATTACACAATGCCTTAGAAGATTGTAAATTTCAAGCAAATAAAGTCCAAAAAGTATATAGGCAATTAGGTATAAAATGACATTCAAAAAACCATTTGAGAACATAGACAGATATGAAGACTGCACCTGGCTTGGCAACGATAAACCTCTTTATGAAAATAAAATTTGTGCCATGTTCAAAGATAGGTATCCAGTGACCACAGGACATTTATTATTTGTGCCAAAAAAAAATGATTCTTACACAGTAGGTGAAACATATAAACTTGCTTACATTTACGGACAAAAAGGCATTAAAGATGGCACATGGACAGGTTATAATATTGGACAAAATCTTGGAAGGTCAGCAGGACAGAGTATTTTTTGGCCGCACATACATTTTATTCCAAGACTAGACGGTGACAGTGATCCTAACAAACACAACGGTATAAGACTTGCACATCCAGATGGCGATCATACTAACTACTACTGATGCCAAAAATAAAAAAGAAATTAAAAAAGCCTAGGTTATATAGAGAAGGCAAAATCTATATTAGTCCGGATGGTGGAGAAACTGTTTACGAACAAAAAAGAAATGGTGATCGTGGACCTTTAGTTTCTAAAACTGAATTAGCAGAAGACATAGAACTTGCACAAAACGAAATAGAAATGCATGGAGTTTATGCAATACAATTAAGAAAAAAATATCCTGCATTAAAAAAAGCATGGGACAAATATAAATTAGTATGGAGCATGGTTCACAATGACTAAATTTGTTTCTATAATTGGCAATGGAGAAAGTAGACTAGGATTTGATCTTACCCCATTAAAAAATTTTAGCACCGTGGTAGGATGTAATGCACAATTTAGAGATTACAATTTTGATTATTTTGTTTGTGCTGATAGGCATATGTGTCAAGAGGCAGTAAACACAGTTGGAAAGAACACAGTGATCTATACAAGAGACAAATGGTATAAGCAATTTGCCATGTGGCCAAATGTAAAAAAATTACCCGAACTACCATACGAAGGTACAAAAAGGCAAGATGAAGCATTCCATTGGGGTACTGGACCTTTTGCAGGAGTAGTTGCAGGGTCGTTCAAACCTAAAGCAGTGTTCATGATAGGGTTTGACTTATATCCGTTACCAGGTTCTGACAACAAAAAAGACAATAACATTTATAGAGATACAAAGGGTTACACCTACATAAAACGCCCTGTCGATCCAAGTTATTGGATTTATCAATTTGCAAAACTGTTTGAACACACAGATTGTAGGTGGATCGTGGTTAATAGAGAAGACTGGAAAATGCCACAAGAATGGAGTCAACATAAAAATGTTTTTCAAGAATCATACGAAGGCATGGCCAAATTTGTACAAAAGCAGTTGACAAAATCTAAATAACTGTTATAGTTAGATATGTTTGAAAATATAAAAGAAAATGAAGTAATTGCACTAAAATTTTCCACAGGAGAAGAAGTGCTGGCAACATTTAAGAAAGCAAATGAAAATTCAATTTCAATTATGAAAGGTCTTGTTTTAATGCAAGGTCCACAAGGAATTGCTTTAGGAACTTTTTTTAGTACTGCAGATCCAGAAAAAGAAATAGAATTAAACAAAAATCTTATATTGAGTGCGGCTGAATTAAATCCTAAACTTAAAGATCAATATAGTAATGTGTTTAGTAAAATTAAAACACAACCTAAACCATCAATTATTACATGAAGTCAAAACACAAAGAAAGTATAGTGTGTTTGGTTGATGCAACTGAATCTATATTAAATGCTATGGAAAAACATGGCATTGACGCTGATGAGGTGGCATCTAAACCAGAGTTTAAAATATTAGTTCATTTGATTAAAACAATCATAGACGGTGAAATTGGTATTCCAAATGAATTATCAGATAAAATTAAAAATCTTACAGATAATTTAGATCTTGACATCAATACCAATAAAACTGTACACTAGCATTAGAGGACTTCAAGACAATCATCCCTCTCTAAATATTCTGCTTGTCATCAAAGGAGACAAAGATGGCATACTACTCTACTAAAACATATGATCACAATGAAGGTCTGAGTTGTGCTTTTCGACAATGGAAAGCAACACATTCTCACTGCCGTTGGATCCATGGATATGCTCTGGCAGTTAAGTTCACATTTGGTGCCCATAAACTAGATGATAGAAATTGGGTGCAGGATTTTGGAGGACTAAAAGATATCAAGCAATGGTTGAAACAAATGTTTGATCATACTTTATGTATTTCTAAAGACGATCCTGAACTTGATAAGTTCAAAGAATTACACGCAAAAGACTTGTGTGATTTGAGAATTGTTCCTGGTGTTGGCTGTGAAAAATTTGCTGAACTGATCTACAATCACGTAAGTAAGATTATCAACAACGATAGAATATGGTTAGAATCTGTTGAAGTGAAAGAACACAGCGGTAATGGAGCAATTTTTAAAAGACCAAATTAAGATTACACTATCTGGCACAAAAGAATTAACGTATAAAATTAAATTGTACAATAATCCTTTTGTGCTTAGATGGTTGCAAGAATTAAAAAATATAATCAGACAGAAACTAATATTAGAGAAAAATTATTGTTTCATAGGGTTTGCCGATGGCACCAGGGATCTCACGTTTTTATGTAAGGAATTAAATGTTTCAATAAAACAGATCAATGATTTTAATTTTAGTCAAGCATGGCAACTTGCAGGACTAGAGCCATATAAAATTGAACGTAATTTTACTCCTACAGATTTTATGGAATCTGAAGACTTGCCGATTGGAAGACAGTTAGAAGGCTGTAGGCTTAAACATGAAGCCTGTAATGAATTACATAGATACTTTGAAGATTTACAGGGTCAGGCTTGGAATCTTAGCAAGTATTACTATGCGGCAGATAATAAAACAAAATATGCAATACGACAACTGAACAATATCTGTCATGAGATAGAAGGTTGGGTAAACGCATATAGAAAATCAAAATTTGAACCTGAATGGATAAGACCCAGCCAAATAACAACCTTTTTACATGCACCGAGGAAGCCTTTACAAGACAGCGACTACGAACTTTTTAAACAAAATAGATATGATAGAGAACTTGGTGGTGTTTACCTTCATTGGTCACAGGTAGGAAAAACTTTGTATGAGGTATGGAGAGATCATGATGAAGCAGTAGGAGAGGGTGGAATCAATGCACAAGAACTTTACAGCGGTGAGTTTGATATTGAATGGGGACAAACAATTACTGATGCTAATGATTTTAAAAAAACAGAAACAGAAGAATTTAAAAAATGGTTAAAAGACAATGACTATGATTGGGAAGATCCTAAACTAGCACTGGGTTACATAAAGTTAGGACAAGTAGATCTAAATGAGTCCTTTGGCACAGATAATTTCTTAGAGGTATACAAGCAAATGTTGAATTGCTTAAATATTAAAAAGATAAAAATCACGGGTGGTAAGCAAATTGAAAATGTGTATAATTATAGCCTTAGTGATAGCAATTGGAAAGACATACAAATAAACGAATTGAGAAAAGGTTATGAATCACATACTTTGCGTTAAATGGGGTAACAAGTATATTAGTCAATACGTAAATGTTTTGAAAAATATGATAGCAAAACATACTACGGTTCCTTATCAATTTCATTGTTTTACAGAAGATCCAAAAGGACTTGATCCTGATGTAAATGTAATTCCTTTTCCTCCAGGTGGACATATAAAAGGTTGGTGGAGTAAATTAAGTATGTTTCAAAAAGATATAGGAATACAAGGAACAATTTTGTATCTAGATCTAGACGTAATAGTGTTTAGAAACATCGATGAACTTTTTAGTTACAATCCTGGAAAATTTATGATAATAAGAGACTTCAATAGATGCAGAGTGTCGGATTGGAAACAGAGTAATTCAAGCATAATGCGTTGGAACACCGGCACTATGAATTATCTATGGGAAGAGTTTGATGCAGATCCCAGCAAAGCAATTGGCAGAATGCACGGAGATCAAGATTGGATAATGAAAAAAGCATCCAAAGATATCAATCACTGGCCAGACGAATGGATAAGAAGTTACAAATGGGAGATGATGGGCAGGAAAGATACCAAAATAAGAAGAGGTACAAAACATATTTTTGAACATCCTCCGAAAATTGAAGACAATACCAAAATAGCAGTTTTCCATGGAGAGCCAAAACCATTTAACTGTGGTGATCAATTTGTAATTGACAATTGGAAATAATCTGTTAAAATAATAATATGCGTATAGGTTTTTGCTGTAAATGGCTTAATGATAGATCTGAGTTTGGCGGTATGAAAGTAAATGCCAAAGACAGAGAACTTAATGGTAGATCAACAACAATGCGTTGGTTGAGAGAACATCCTAATGATGCTGAACAGCGACAATGGGATATAATGAATCACAATGCGGCCGCGGCCAAGAGAATGGTTGAACGTGTTGCTACACTGCCTCCAGAACGTAGAATGGTTCGACTTGGTTCTGAAATGTTGCAAGGCTACACAGAAAAAAATTGGATCGATTGGTGGCAAAGAAAAGAAATACAAGATCACTGTGCAAAAATATTTGCTCCTGTTGGTGAAACTGCAAGAAGATTAGATGTCAAAGTCAGTTTTCATCCTGGACAGTTTTGTTGCCTTAGCAGTATTACTCCTGACATTGTTGAAAGAAGTTTAGAAGAATTTGAATACCACGTGGACATGGCTCGTTGGATGGGTTATGGCAAGAGTTGGCATGACGGTTGCAAAATTAATGTACATATTTCAGGCAAACTAGGACCAGAAGGATTGTTAAAAGTTTTTCCTAGACTATCAAAAGAAGCACAGAATTTGATTACAATAGAAAATGATGAGATGGGACATGGACTAGAACACACATTACAAGTGGCACACAAAATTGCACTAGTGCTAGACATACATCACCATTGGATAAGAGCAGAAGAATACATTGATCCAAAAGACGATCGAGTCAAAAGAGTAATTGACTCATGGCGTGGGGTAAGACCTACTTTGCATTATTCCTATTCCAGAGACGAACACTTGGCTCCAGCAGAACTTGGTGACAAAATGCACACTGAAATGCACGACATCAAAATGCTTTTGGAAAGAGGTTGTAAAAAACAAAAACTTAGAGCACACTCTGACTTATTGCCTAACAAAAAAGTCAATGACTGGGCATTAAGTTTCGGAGAACATTTCGATATACAAACAGAGGCTAAAGGTAAAAACATGGCCGCTGAGCAACTGTACAACCAGTGGCTAAATATTGAAAATGGAACCAATTAGTAAATCAAAACACGCACCAGGTCTATACAGCGGAGACATAAAAAATAAACTAACTATTTGTGAAGTTCATAGAAGGTTATATAATAGACTCAAAGATACACCTTACATGACCAATGAATTAAGACACTTACTTGAACAGGGTTTTGTGATGGGTAAAAAAATGCACTATAGATTAGCCAAATACAAACACAATTGGACTGAAGATCTTTTTAAAGAAAACTTACAAAATGACAATCAAAAGATCACACAGGAAAAACCTATTGAGTGGCAGTACCTAACCAAATAAATATTGATATGCATTATAGAGAATTCATAGATAAAAGTTGTCCAAGAACAAAAGCAGAAAGTTGTAGTTGTGAAAGCGTAAAGACATTGTCTGAACAAGCCTCTGATGTAAAAGCATATGTTGAATTGCAACACAGCGACAAAGTCAAAGGTACCATATTATTGATGCAAAAGCCTGGCACTCCCACTATGATCAAAGGAAGAATTGAAGGACTTGAGCCTGGTGAACATGGATTTCATATTCATGAATTTGGTGACATGAGTGAAGGTTGTAAATCAATGGGTGGACATTACAATCCAGATGGGGTTGATCACGGTGATTTAGAACAAGGGCACGTTGGTGATCTTGGAAACGTTACAGCCAGTGAACAGGGTGTTGCAGATTTCACAATAGTCGCAAAACGTGTTGACCTAATGGGGGACAGATCAGTTGTTGGCCGAGGTATGGTAATACACGCAGATCGAGATGATCTTGGCCGAGGCGGTGACGCCGAATCCAAAAAAACTGGTAATGCAGGTGACAGATTGGCCTGTGGAGTCATTGTTCTTAAAGAATAAATCATTTATAATATAAGCATGACAAGACCTCTTGATATCAAAAAAGAAAGTCTAGACAATGGCTATGATAAAAAATACAAATATTCGATTTATCTCAACAGTGATGGAGTTGTAGAAGATTACATACACTGGTGCGAAAGAAACTGTCAAGGCAGATGGGGATGGTGGTACATTACACATCCAGACTGGGATAGACATTGGGACAGTAGTAAAAACAAGGCATACATGAGTTTTAGTCGCAGATACGAAGCAACAAAATTTTGGTTTGCCAATGTTAATTTAATATATGACACAGATTACGGAAAAGATTGAACATTGGGGAGCAAATCTTAAACTGCTTGAAGGCATGGATAGATTTCAATACATTATAGAGCAGGCACGTATAGCCAAACCTATAAATGAAAAATATAAGATACGAGAATTTCAAATACATGGTTGTGCTAGTAAACTTTGGTGTGTGCCAGAGATAAGGCAGGATAGATTATTTTTAACTGTGGACAGTGATGCATTTATTACAAAAGGCACGGCGGCTATAATTGCCGATATATTCGACGGACAATCAAAAAAAGATATTCTTGCAGTGACCACTGAAGACATGAAGAAATTAGGAATTTTAGAAATACTAACACCACAAAGACAAAATGGTCTAAGTAATTTGGTTAATAAAATTCAAGTGTACGCAGGTAAAAATAAGTAGTAGTATGCAATGGTTTAAAATTACAGATTCAGCAAAAACACAAATGGAAAACCTTTTGAGTAAAAATCCAGACAAATACGCTGTCAGTCTTGCTGTTAAGGGTGGAGGCTGTGCAGGATTCAAATACGAATGGGGATTCATAGACACTAAAGATCAAATTGAAGAAGATTCTCATGTAGAAGATTGGAACACAGGCAAATTTGTTGTAGACTCACAAAGTATGCTTTACGTGGCTGGCACACAAATCGATTGGAAAGAAGAAGTTTTTGGATCACAGTTTGAAATATCCAATCCAAATGCCACTGGAGGATGTGGTTGTGGAGAAAGTTTTGGAGTCTAGATGTCAATACTTGACGATTCCTGTTTTATAATTGGTAACGGTGAAAGCAGAAATATATTTGGTGACCTAAATAAATTAAAGATAGGAGCCACTATATATGGTTGCAATGCAATTTATAGAGACTATCCTGATCTTTGTGATAAAGTTTTTGCAGTAAATCAACCAATGTATGAAGAAGTTTTAGCGGCACATCAAAAAAGTAATTTTAAATTCAAATTGTTTGGGCCAGAAGACATTAGCAAATGGAACTATTTGGTTGAGGGTGACAAACCTTACCCTATGCCCGAAGGACTTAGATTATATAGGATGTGGCAAGGCGGTGATGCCAAAAGGAATACTTGGAGAACTTTGGATCTTTCACAAGCACGAGGTTCTGGAATGTCTGCATTAGTTGATGCCGCAGAAAATAATTTTAAACATATTTTTTGTATAGCATTTGACATACTTGGTGCAGATCAATGGAGACAGGAACGAGGAATACAAGCAAGAAAACAAAACAATATCTACAAAAACACTGACAATTATCCAACAAGAATGAACATGAAGGCATATTTAAAGTACGAATGGATGTATCAATTGGCGCAGATATCTAGACAGTTTCCCAACAGCAACATATATTTGATCAATAGAAAAGAAAATCTAAAAGGTAATCCTCTTTTAAACCACTATGCAAAATATAGTAGGGGCAACATGTATGGCGCCCACTATGCCGAACTACAAAAATTTATTATTGATCCCAAAGACCCTAGAGATTTTTTTAAATTTAGTATAAACCCTTAATTATAAAAACATAGTAGAACTGGCATCTAGTTTATAGATGTTACGCATTTTAACGCCAACGCTTTGAGCGAATTTTTTACAGTCGCAGTTGGGACAGACATGTTTGTAATCGTTTGTTGCTCTTCCTGGATCAACTTTTGCCCTGGCACGTAAGAATATTACACCACAGCAGTCACATTTAAAAACATAAATGGTGCTTTTGCGTTTAAAGGAATGGTAAATGCCAAGTTTGCTTTGGCGTTCATAAAGTCGGAGTGTTTTGAGTGTTTCTACGAACATAATTGCTCCACAAATTATTTAATAAATAGTGTAAAGGATTATACGAGTAGATTTAATAAAACATGAGTAGATTAATCATAGACACCGGCACCCTAGGAAATCCAGCCACTGGAGACACTCTTAGAACCGCAATGGGCAAAATCAATGACAACTTTCTTGAAGTTTACGATGATTTAGCAGGCGCTGGATTGGGTGGACAATTAACAAACACAACCACAAACGGTAATGTTATTATTCAACCCAACGGCACAGGAATAGTAGAAGTTGATCAACTACAGATCAACGGTGACAACATCACTTCATTGATCACAAATGGTGATCTTACACTGTCAGGAAACGGAACGGGCGGTGTTGAAGTGCTTGGAAGTTTCTCAGCAGGATCGGTGGTCACAAACACCATAGTGTCTAATGGTTCAAACGCCACTCTGAACATAGATGGCAGTGGCACTGGTAAAGTAATAATAGATGCCGCGGAGGTTGAAATACATCATGACGGTACAAAAGTTCTAGACACCAGTACTGGATTGATTGATATCACAGGTAGTCTGTTTCTCACAGCCGCTACCCCAACAATATTTTTGAAGAGATCAGACAACGCGAACCAGCCAGCAATAACTTTCAAATCATCAGGAGGCACTGATTCGGCCAACATTTTAATGGACGGAACAAGCGGCACAACAAACGAATTGATCTTCCAAACGTTTGCTGATAGTAGTCTCTCAGAAAAATTTAGAGTAACAACAGGCGGAGCAAAAGTCACAGGCACTTTAAATATAGACGATGGCATTACTATCACAGACAACACAATAACAACATCAGCATCAAACGCCAATCTAGAACTTACAGCGGCAAGTTCAGGTACAGTAAAAGTCATAGGAAATTTAACACTAGATGATAGTGACGAAATAAAACTTGGTACTTCCGGAGACTTGAGAATATTCCACAATGGAAGTCATTCAATAGTACGAGAAGATGGAACCGGAAGCCTTTACCTGCAGAGTGACAACAATGTAATACTTTCTAAAGATACTAGCACAGAAATTATGGTGAAGGGTATTGCCGATGGGGCAGTTGAACTTTATCACGACAATACCAAAAAGTTTGAAACAACAGCAGGTGGTGTTTCAGTTGTAGGAGCAGTAACATCCACTGGAGCCACTGATTTGACTTTGAATACCAACGCAGGAACAGATTCAGGTTCAATCGTAATTACTGATGCCGCAAACGGTGATATCACAGTTGAAACAAATGGCACAGGCGATATATTATTGAAAGCAGGTGGACAGGTGGGAATAGGAACTGTAAGTTCACCAGACACAGATCTACACATCAAGAAACCAAATGCCGTTATTACACTCCAAAGAACAGCAGACGCAAACCAACCCGGCATAGACTTCCAACAATCAGGTGGAAACGTTAGAGCAGAATTGAGAATGGATGGGACATCAGGTACTTCCAATGAGGTATTTGTAAAAACACATGATGGCTCTTCATTGGCAGAACGTTTTAGAGTTGGACACACAAAAACTTCGGTAGCAGGCCATTTAGAAGTTTCTGGTGCACAGGTAGACTTCACAGCACTACCAACTTCGGACCCAGGAGTTGCAGGCAGACTGTTTAGATCAGGAAACGATGTCAAAATAAGCACAGGATAGTGCTTCTTTAACACTGTAAAAATCCAATAAATACCCGTACATGACACAGCAACAAATCATAAATGTAGGTGTGACCGAAAACGACGGAACTGGTGACAGTATCCAGACCGCGGGTAGCAAAATAAACCACAATTTTAGCCAACTTTACACTGACAATGAAATAGAAAGTACACAGATCACATTTATTGAAAACAATATTACTGCCACGGCATCTAATGCCAATCTTGTTTTGACTGCGGCAGGAAACGGATCAATACAATTAGCGGATGTCAAAGTCAGTGGCACAAGTTTATCATCAGACGATTCCACAGGAATAAACATAAATGAAAATGTCAATGTTGACGGAACTGTAACCGCAACCACATATTTTGGTAGTGCGGCAGGAATAACTGGTGCAACAATATCAACAGTGGGTGATTTATCTGCAACAGGTTCAACTTTGATTGCACCTTCAAACGCAGACTTAACTTTTAGTTTTAGTGGCACAGGCAGTTTGGTTATGCCTGCGATAACAATCAATGACAACAATATAATTGGTACAAGAAGCAACGATGACATAAATTTAGATGCAAGTTTAAGTGGCGCAATCAATGTCACAGACATCACAATAGATTCAAGTTTTAGATTAAAAGACAACGAGATTACAGCAACAAGATCGAACGACAGTATAAATTTAGTACCTTCAGGCACAGGTTCAGTTGTTATGAGCAAAGTAGATGCCAATGCAGGAACAGTTGACGGAACAACCTTAGGTGCAACAACACCAGCGGCAGGAACTTTTACAACAATAGAAGCAACCACATTAAGCACAACAGGAATTACAATCACTGACAATGAGATTAAAGCGTCACAATCTAATGACAAATTGATTTTTACAGGCAGTGGTAGTGGATCTGTATTAGTAAATGGTTTTACATTGCCCAGCAGTGATGGAAGTTCAGGACAAATATTACAGACAGACGGAAGTAAAACATTAAGTTTTGCAACGTCACCATTGATACTTGGAGTGTCCACTTTTGCTGACACCACGCAAGATATTAGTTTTAGATCAATCACAGAATTAAATGCCAATACTGCAATAGGAGGACATGAGATTGTAACCACCGGTCAAGTTACTATGGATTCTTTTGCCACATCAAAATACGATAGTGCTTGGTATCATGTTGTAACCAAAGACGTAACCAACACTCAATTTGCAGTAGCAAAATATTCACTGTTGACTGGAACAACCAATGACGGCAGTACCACAGGTGCATTTTTATCACAATCCAACATAGTAAGATCAAGCACAAATACACATATTACTGCTGATGCTTCAGTCAGTGGATCAAATACCCAATTACTTGGAACAGGTACATCGGCCGACAATGCAATAAGATTTTATAGAATTGGACTTGGTGACAATGATTCAAGCACCACATCTGGCAACATTACAACAATTGTTAATGCAGATGTTGACAGTGCCAGTGAGAGTTTGGATACTTTTGCCCATGCCAGTTATAGAGGTGCAAAATATTATGTAAGTGCTGAAAATACAGATAATGGAGAAGTGCAGAACCTTGAAGCACTTGTGATACACAATGGATCAGATGCATTTATAAACGTTCACAATTCACATTTCTCAGGAAATAATAGTTTGTTAACTTTGACAGCAGGTATCACTGGATCCAATGTTGTTTTAAGTGGAGCGGCCTTGACGCCAAACACTAAAGTAAGAATGTATAGAGTACTGTTGTCAGATTCAGAGAGCAGTTCAAGTGGAGACAATGTTAGTGTGATAGGAGCAACCACAGTCAGCAACATATCACAAACAACAATTGACACAAACAGTTTTAGAGGCACTGCCAATCCAGATTTCAGTAGCACACAGACAGCCAGCACTTTTGCCACAACAGATTTTGACAGTGTTTGGTATCACGTGATAAACAGAGATCAAACCAATAGTGAATTTAACATGGAAAAATTATCAGTCATGCATGGAACAACCACAGACGGAAGCACCCAAAACGCTTTTATTACAAGTTCAAGTATAGTTAAAAGTGGAGTTCACAATGATGTGATGAGTTACGATGTTGACATTGATGGATCAAATGTAAGATTAAGAGGCACAGGAGTCAGTGATGGATCATCAACGATTAGTAACAGTATGACCTACTATGCACTAGGACTTGGACAAAATACAGCAGATGCCACTTCGGGTAACATAGGTACAGAAGCAGGTATAATTCTAGGAGGAAACAACGAAACTGCCTTAGACGCCATGAACGCCACAGGCACAACACAGGGTAGTACTGCAGAAACAAGAACAGCGGCCACTTTCACAGCAGGCACTTATGACGCCGCCATGTATTTCACAGTAACAAAAGATATTGAACATGACAGTTTTGAATTTAAAAAATTAAGTATTTGTCATAATTTAGCAGATGCTTTTATTACGTCATCACAAGTAGTGCGTTCAGATCCAGCAGATCAACATGCAACTTTTGATGCTGACATTGTGACTGCCAGTGACAGTTCTTCATTGGTGAGATTAAGAATGACTGACAGTGATGGATCTAGTGTTACACCATCAAACACATTGGCATATTATAGGCAGGGTCTCGGAGACGGTGACTCAGCAGGTTACATTGGTGAATTTGTTTTGATCAATGACATCATGCACACAGATATAATTGGCAGTGCTGTGACAACACTTGATGCAATTTCTCATGGCGCACACGTAGGAGCAAAATATTTTATCACAGTGAACAATCAATCCACAGGCGAAGTTGGCAACATTGAAGCATTGGTTACCCATGACGGAACCAACGCATACATCACTACATACAACGAGTTTTTCTCGGGCAATAACAGTTTAATTACTTTGACAGCAGATATCAATGGCACTTCTTTTAGATTAAGAGCATCTGCCACAGCAGGTGGTAGCACCAAAGTAATAGTCAACAGAGTGGTAGCATTTGGTGATTCAGAATCAAGTGAGGCCAATTCAGACAGTTCTAGAAAAGTGATAGGTAATACTAGTGTATCAAGTTCGGCGACAACTTTTGATACTTTTTCAAGCGATGATGTTGATGCGGCTCATTACATTATAACAGGACAAGTAGGTTCAGATGAAAATTTTATATGTGAAGCGGCAGTGGTAACAGATGGATCAAATGTGTTTGTGTCACAAGGTCCAAATGTAAGCACTAAAGAAAATGACATGTTGGCAATTACTGCGACAATTTCAGGAACAACTGTAAGTGTTAAAGCAAGTTCAACAAGTGGATCATCAACTGTGCAGGCTTATGCAGTAAAAATAAAAGCACCCACAACATCCGCTACAACTATGGACAGTTGGGCACACGCAAGTTATAGAGGTGCCAAGTATTACATCAGTGCTGAGGACACTGACAATGGAAACATCAGTAACCTTGAAGCACTGGTTGTACACAACGGCAGTGAAGCATTTATAACTGTGTCCAATGAACATTTTTCAAACACCAGACTTGTGACTCTTACAGCAACTCTCAGCGGGTCAACTGTTTCAATTGATGCGACACCATTAAGTGGAGATATAAGAATTAAATTTTATAGAATTAGATTGGCTGACAATGAAAGTGATTCATCAGGCACAGACGCAAACACTATAGGTGCAGTAACCATATCAAGTGGAGCCACAGCAATAGATACATTTGATGACACACAACACACAGGTGCTCATTATGTTATGGTTGCAAACAATTCCACAGAAGGAGCGGCTAGTATATCAGAATTTACAGTTGTAACAGATGGCACAGATGCCAGTGTAGCACAAGGTCCTGAGGTCAGCACAAAAGAATCTGGACAGATATTTTTGACTGCCGCACACAACGGTTCATCAACTATAACAATAAGTGCATCTTCAACAAGTGGAGGCTCAACAACGGTCAATGCATATAGAATTCATATGTTGCGACCAGCGGCAACATCATACACAATTCTTGATAGTTTCGCAAGTGGCACTTACAACGGTGCTCATTATGTTGTGGTTGCCAAAAAAGTAGGAGCCACTGATAGTCAAATATCAGAAATACAAGCAGTAACAAATGGCAGTGATACTTTTGTAAACAGCGATCCGATTGTTTCTTCGACTGGTAGTAATTTAATAAACTATACGGGAGGCAATA
>Ga0163179_10001478_pt1 | contig 16678 bp, 13 predicted proteins | sample AtlANTMetagenome_FD_109643 | JGI IMG/M metagenome (GOLD analysis project Ga0163179, IMG submission 109643) | Marine eukaryotic phytoplankton communities from the Atlantic Ocean - Atlantic ANT 2 Metagenome | ecosystem: Environmental > Aquatic > Marine > Oceanic | place: North Atlantic Ocean... | reverse complement strand
CATGGACAACGGGATGGATGCTCTGATCATTTATGATGATCTCTCCAAGCACGCTGTTGCTTACCGTCAGGTATCTCTTGTCTTGAAACGTCCATCTGGACGTGAGGCTTATCCTGGTGATGTTTTTTATCTGCACAGCCGCTTGCTCGAACGCTCAGCCCGCGTGAATGAAAACTACGGCAATGGGTCTCTGACGGCACTGCCAATCATCGAAACTCAAGCAGGTGATGTTTCAGCCTACATTCCAACCAATGTGATTTCGATTACAGACGGTCAGATTTATCTGGAAACGGATTTATTCTATCAGGGTATCCGCCCTGCCATATCGGTGGGCCTATCGGTGTCTCGGGTGGGTTCTGCATGTCAGATCAAGGCCATGAAACAAGTGTCCGGCCGCATCAAGCTCGAATTGGCTCAGTTTCGTGAATTGGCCGCTTTTGCACAGTTTGGCTCCGATCTGGATGCCAAAACCCAAGCACAATTGGAACGTGGGAAGCGCATCGTCGAGGTGTTCAAGCAGCCACAATACAATCCAATGTCCGTGGAGCTTCAGATCGGCGTCCTCTGGGCAGTTCAGAATGGCCACTTCGACAAGGTAGACGTCGACAAGGTCAAAGACTTCCAGGCAAAGCTGACCGACTTCTTGTCCACTCGTAAGGAAGACCTGCTAGCCAAAATCAGAACAGAAAAGAAAGTTTCAGATGAGATTGCTGCCGATCTGAAATCAGCAATCGAGGATTTTGCTGATACTTATCAATAATTTCAGAAAACTAATAAAGTCTCATGCCAAGTACACGCGACATTCGCAGGCGGATAAAATCCGTTAAAAACACCGCTCAGATCACCAAGGCCATGCAGATGGTTGCGGCATCCAAAATGCGTCGGGCACAGCAGGCGGCGCTTGCTGGACGCCCTTATGCGGAATTGATGAATAAAGTCTTGGCAGAAGTTTCGGCAGGTGCAGGAGAATTCAGCCATCCTTTGATCCATGAGGGTAGCGGTGAGAAACGTGCGCTGATTGTCATCAGTTCGGATAAGGGCCTGTGTGGTGGACTGAATTCAAACCTGCTTCGAGAAGCTGGGAAAGCTCCAAAAGATTCTACTGTTTTCATATCTGCAGGGCGCAAAGCTTCACAATTCCTTGCCCGAACCAAGAGGAATCTCGCAGCCGAGTTCAGCTATAAAGACGCCCCTCAATTCGCGGAAGCACGAGCTATATCCAAAATGGCTCAAGACATGTTTTTGAAGGGAGAAGTCAGTGGTGTAGATGTCCTGTTCACTAACTTCATCTCCACGCTGGTCCAAAAGCCGGAAATCAAAACTTTTCTGCCCATAGGGGAAATTCAAGGAATTAAAGCTGGGGTTGATGGTGAATCGAGCGAAAAAGCTCTCGAGAGAGGAAATACAGAATTCCTCTTCGAACCTAATCCACAGGAAGTCTTTGGGAATTTACTCCCCCATTATTTGAATTTTCAGATGTATCAATACCTTCTGGAATCCAAAGCGAGTGAACACAGTGCTCGTATGGTCGCGATGAAGAGCGCAACCGATAATGCCCAACAGTTGATTAAGGATCTGACACTTGAATTCAATAAGCTACGCCAATCGATGATCACCAATGAGCTTTTGGAAATCACTTCCGCAGCCATGGCTTTGGGATAAACCATGAAAGCTATTTAACTGAAAGGCGGCAGTGATCTCACTGCCGCCTTTTTTTTATTTGTGCAAAGTCACTCCCATTTGAATTGCCACTCGATAGCCCTGTTCTCTGACACTAAACAGCATGTGATTTACAAGGCCATGACGCAATTGCCCGGAAAAACCCCAGCTTCAAATTGATACATAGATACAAATATGCCACTCATCGAACAGACAATCTAGGGCGATCTCAATGATACCGAAATCCTGGCTGCAGCAAAAGACGCATTGAATCCATTTGTCTTGAGTCAAAGGTTGAATATCAAAATCGATGAGAATACTGAAAGAATCCATATGGGCACCCTCATTCCGCTCGAGTCTGAAGCGATGGTTTTCCGTCATGCGATTCATCTGATTCTGTAACTTAAAAACTTCTGCCTTTTCATCAAGGAGGGTGTGTTTTTAACTGTTCACAATATGAATTTAACCGAACAAATGCAGCAGTTGGCAAAAAGATCCAAGTCGGCAGCTCATCGTTTGACACAACTTGGCACTCAGCAGAAGAACCGCTGTCTGGAAGCAATGGCTCAGGCACTCGTTGATCATCAAACCGAGATCCGGGAGGAGAATGCCAGAGACCTGGAAACGGCAAAGACCATGCAGCTTTCAAAAGCAATGACAGACCGCCTTGTACTGGATACATCCCGAATCGAAGGCATGGCTCAGGGACTTCGGGAAATTGCGGCTTTACCAGATCCAGTCGGTCGGGAGCTTGACCGCAAAGAGCGGCCCAATGGACTATTGCTTCGTAAAATGGCAACCCCGATCGGAGTAATCGTGATCATTTATGAATCACGCCCCAATGTCACTGCCGATGCAGCAGGCTTGTGTTTCAAGTCTGGCAATACAACCATTTTGAGAGGTGGCAAAGAAGCCATTCATTCCAATCAGATCATTGCCAAACTCATGGTGGAGGCAGCCCAGGCATGTGAGCCTGGTTTCCCCGCCGATGCGATACAGGTCATTCCAACCACCGATCGCGCTGCTGTTCCAGCACTGCTTTCTCTGACCGATGATGTCGACCTTTGCATGCCTCGCGGGGGGGAAGGCTTGATACGAGCTGTAGCTGAGTGCTCCAAAGTACCTGTGATCAAGCATTACAAAGGAGTTTGTCATGTGTATGTGGATAAAGATGCTGACCTTGAGATGGCGGTCCAGATCGCCGTGAATTCCAAGACACAACGGCCAGGTGTTTGCAACGCCATGGAAACGCTCCTGATCGACCAACGCGTTGCGGAATCCTTTCTTCCCAAATTGGCCCTTGAGCTTTCAGCCAAAGGCGTAGCTGTGAAAGGAGATGAAAGGGTCAGGTCAGTACTGACTCCCCTGATTGAATCGAAAAAGCTCGATCTGCAATTGGATGAGGCGACGGAGGAAGATTGGCATGCTGAATATCTGGATTTGATTCTTTCGATCAGAGTCGTCGAAGACTTGCAGCAGGCAATTGATCATATCAACACCTACGGCTCCGGACATTCAGATTGTATTGTAAGCAAGAACGAATCCACTGCCCAGCAATTCATGCGTGACGTGGATGCTTCCGCGGTTTACTGGAACGCTTCAACACGTTTTACCGATGGCGCCGAATTTGGGATGGGGGCAGAAATTGGGATCAGCACCGATAAAATCGGTGCGCGTGGTCCCATGGGACTGGAAGAGCTCACCAGTTACAAATGGCTGTGCTTCGGCACGGGACAAGTCCGTTAATGCAGTTAACAAAATCAATCTCTTGAATCAAACCAATATCGAATCAGCCATCCACCATGCCGAACAGGTGCGATCAAGCCTGCCTGCAGAGGGTTTATTTGAGGGGCACACCTGGCGCATAAGCCCGGAACCATTCCCACTGGAGCCGCGACTCGTCAAGCAGCTCGAAAAATTAGGCCGGGTACTGCTTCAGTTTTATCGAGCACTCAACCTTCTTCACCGAAAGAGCCATGAACAAGCTGCCCCTGAATGGGTTGCAGAATGGATGGATGCCGGCAAACCCGATGCGTTGATTCAAAGAGGATTTGGAAAGACCTTCAAACAAAGTTTACCCAAGGTTATCAGGCCTGACATACTCTTGACTGATGAAGGATTCGTGATCAGTGAACTCGATAGTATCCCTGGTGGTATCGGCCTCACTGGCTGGCTCAACCAGACTTATTCGGATTTGGAAAACCAAGAGGGACCCAAGGTCATTGGGGGCTCAAAAGGCATGCTGGAAGGTTTCTCTGATATTTTCCAGGAGGACAGTGTTGCTCATGTTATCGTTTCCGAGGAGGCAAAAACCTATCGACCTGAAATGCAATGGCTGGCAGCAAACATCCTGAATCGAAATATTCAAGTTCATGATGATCAGTTCACCGGATTCAATGAGGGAGATTCGGTCTATCGTTTTTTTGAATTATTTGATTTGGACAATGTCGCCAATGCGAACACCATTTTCGATCAGGCAGAGGCCGGTCGAATTCACCTCACACCGCCTCCAAAATCTGTATTTGAAGAAAAGGCTTCTTTCGCATTATTACACAATCGCAATCTCGAACCTTTTTGGAATCAACATCTGGGAGGTGGGTTTTTCAAGACGCTTCTGCAGCATGTCCCCTACACATGGATGATTGACCCTGCCCCCCTGCCCCCTCAAGGCGCCATTCCCAGATTAGGTCTGACCAACTGGCATCAATTGAAAAACCTGTCTCAAAAAGAACGCCATCTGATTCTTAAAGTTTCCGGATTTTCAGAGCAGGCATGGGGAGCTCGCGGCGTGTTTCTAGGAAGTGATTTGTCTGCTCAGGATTGGGGACAGGTTGTGGATAAAGCTATCCGGAGTTTTGGTAAACAAAACTATGTCCTTCAGGACTATCACAAACCCAGGACGATAGAAGCCCGCTACCATGATAGGTCTAATGATACGATTGTTCCCATGAAGGGCCGGGTCAGGCTCTGCCCCTATTACTTCGTCAAAGGAGAAGGCGATCAAGCACGACCACATTTAAGAGGAGTCATGGCAACCATCTGTCCTGCAGACAAGAAAATCATTCACGGAATGAAAGACGCTATCATCGCTCCATGCTCCAGTTAAGCTCTCACCTTCGACCATCATACCACATGAACCAGGCGCTTCGGCGGCCTCGGACAAATGGATAGCAAAAAAACGAAATGAGGAAGGTTTTGATCAGTTCCCATTTTGAATACAGATAGATTTTGCGCGGTGAAGTTAAAAGTGGATATTTCTCAAGTATCCGGAATTCAAGACCAGACCTTCTGGCCCAGCGTTTTAATTGACGACTGAACCCAATTTCTTCCCCGGCATAACAATCCTCGGGAAAACCACCAACGGCTCGAAATCCGTCTGCTCGACTGTATACAAAGGATCCGGCTGCCCAGGACATCACCTGGCTCATTCGATTCCACATCCCTAACCAGAATCTGTAAAACCAGCGAATATCGCCCTCCATCTCCAGAACACAGCCTCCACCTGCGACGCTGCCACTTGCAATTGTATCTGCTAGATCCATGAAGAGAGCAGGAGAAGGAATTGAATCTGCATCGATGAAGACAAACCATTGCCCTTTGGCAATGGAGGCGCCCGCATTACGAGCTCGCGCGATTTGATTTTTGGGTTCAAAAACAACCTTCGCTCCGTTTTCCCTGGCGATAATTGAAGTCTGGTCCGTTGAATTGTTGTCACAGACCACAATCTCCCATTCAAGTCCTTTGTCTGTGAGCACAGAGGCCGATTGACGAATGCATTTCAATGTTTCAGGAAGTAACTTCTCCTCATTGAAAGCAGGAATGATAAAACTGAGATTCAGGTCAGACACATCGAAGGGAGTAATGACTCCATGGGTTTTCAGGTTTTGGTATATTGCTTCGCTGATAAATCAATGCCTCACGGGAAGGTCGTGCGCAAATGAATATTGCTCAAATTGTGGATGCTGAATCAACTTGGACCATGTCGACGGACGAACAAAGGATCTTTTATGAGGCAAATGAGTGATGGGCTCCGCATTTGTCGAATGCATGACCTTCCTTAACCAAAGCGCATCCAGCAAAGGCTCGACCAATTCCGGATGAGTGGCGGCTACTGTCGTTTCTTCCTTTTCGCCTACCTCCCCTCCTTTCCCTACGAAGAAACCTGCACAGAGCATGGCGACACGCACGCTCGTACTGCGCGAATAGGTTGCCAAGGTGCATGGAGCCTTGAGTTGTTCTCTGATCGTTTGAAAGGCTTTCAGCGACCAGAGTTCCGGGTTTTTTGCGGGTGAATAAGGATCGTAAAGAACCGCCTCTGGGCAGGTGCTCGAAACCGAATCTTCAGGATATCCTTCCCTGAGATCTCCCAAATGCAAATGCCAACAAACTTCAAGCTGCCCCCATTTAAATTGGATCACTTTTTCCTGAATCAACTGTTCTATGAGAGGTTCGAAACCACACATGTAACCAAGCAATTCAGAATGTCCCAATGCAAATTTCAGCGGCGCAAGCGAAGCATCAAAGCTGTGTAACTCGATGCCACCCTTGATTTGCTCATGCTCACGAATCAAGTTGATGGCATTCCCAGCACTTCCAAGCCCAATATCCCAGAGGCAAAACGGTTTCCTTGAATTCTTTATCCTCTCTTCAATACGCATGGGATGGAAATAAACACAGCGAGCTTCGACTTCCGGTCCAACTTGAGGATGAAATGTCTCTCCATGTGCCTCCGAACGAACTGAGTGTCTCCCGTGCGGCAAAGGCACAATCGAATAAGCCGGTGTGAGTTCGCTTTTTACGTCAGAATGATTCATCGAAGGTGCTATTTCAGTGCCATGGATTTTTCCTGCTTTTTTCAATCATGTACAAATTGCATTTGCATTGAAAGATACTTGCGAGAGCTTGGTAGCGGATTTAGTCTATACTTTTATGGAATTCATCAAGGACATTCACAGGGAGAAGATCGCTACCGGTAAACCGGCTATTTCCTTTGAATTTTTCCCCCCTAAGACAGAAAAAGGAGAAGCGCAGTTATTTCATGCGGTACTGCCGGAATTATTGAAGATTCAACCGGATTACTGTTCGGTTACTTATGGGGCAGGTGGAAGCACTCGCGGGAAAACCCTTGAAATGGTGTCTCGTATCCAGAAGGACTTTCAGTTGACATGCATGAGTCACCTCACATGTGTCAATGCCACACGTGAGGAAGTTAATCAGGTTCTCATCGAGGCAAACAAGTCAGGTATAAAAAACATCCTTGCCCTGCGCGGAGATCCTCCGGGAGGTAAAGGAGATTTTCAAGCCACTGAGGGCGGATTTACTTATTCGAAAGATCTCGTCGCATTTGTTCGTTCCGAATTTGATTTCTCAATTGGTGTCGCTGGTTTTCCTGAAGGCCATATTGCCTGCAAAGAAGGTCGAGAGGTTGATTGGGACAGGCTGAAAGAAAAAGTTGATTCCGGAGCTGATTTCATCATCACTCAGTTGTTCTTTGATAATGATGACTTTTTCCGGTTTCGTGATCACCTTGTCAAAAAGACAGGAATGACCAAACCGATCATTCCAGGCATTCTTTCAGTGCTGTCAACACGGCAGATCAAGAGATTTACTGAACTTTGCGGTGCCAGCATACCCGAGAGCATGTTGAATCGTTTGGATGATCTCGCTGAGGACGATGCAGCTGCCACAGAATTCGGCATTGAGCATGCGGTAAGACAATGTGAGGCACTCCTTGACGCTGGAGTTCCAGGACTTCACTTCTACTGCCTCAACAAATCATACTCCACTAATCGAATTGTCGATGCCTTGAGCCGATATCGATGATAAATGCAAACTGACATTTGAAGATACTCATCACAGGCGTTTCCGGTTTGATTGGCTCTGCCACACAAACTCATTTTAAGCGAAGAGGACATCAAGTAGTGGGATTGACAAGGGACTCCACAGCAGCAGACAATACAAGCTTGTTTCACTGGGACCCTTTGTCAGGTAACTTGGCCCCCAAAGCATTGAGTGGCGTTGATGGTGTTATCAATCTTGCCGGAGAAAATATTGCAGAAGGCAGGTGGACGGAGAGAAAAAAGAACTCATTGGTTCAAAGCCGCATCAAATCTACAGAACTTCTGGTAAAAGCGATTCTGTCGTCTTCTTCCCCACCATCCTGGATGATAAACGCATCAGCAGTAGGCATATACGGTGATCGCGGTGATGAGATTATCCACGAATCTTCGACAACAGCTAAAGATTTCCTGGGTAATCTAGGATCAGATTGGGAAGGAGCACTTGGCCCATTGAGTTCAAGTTCAACGAGAACCATTTCATTGAGGTTCGGCATCGTACTTTCAAAAAATGGAGGAGCATTGAAGAAAATGCTTCCCATATTCAAGCTAGGGGGTGGTGCTATTCTAGGGTCAGGTAAACAATGGGTTTCCTGGGTGTCTCTGGATGACGTGACAAGGTGCCTTGAGATGCTGGCAACCAACACCAATCTGAGTGGACCGGTTAATTGTACCAGCCCTCATCCAGTCAGATTTACAACATTTGCAAAAACATTGGCCAGAGTGGTGAGGCGACCCATTTTTTTCAGAATCCCCTCCATTGCGGTCAGGATTCTTTTTGGAGAGATGGGAAACGCAACCCTTCTCTCAAGCTGCAGAGCAAACCCGGCCAAACTAATGGAAAGCGGCTTCACATTTGAGGACCCTCTCATCGAACCAACTTTCCGCCGATTGATCAACGGATAACTCTTTTGCGCGATCAATCATCGTATCTGCCAGAAAAAAACAGACAAAAAAAGCGCTTCGGCAAGACCGAAGCGCTCTGAAAGATATTTTGCGATTACGTTGGATCAACGTCCGCGGAAGTCTTCATCACCAGGAACGGCGAGCTGGACAGTTTCAATACCTACGTCACGGATGGCAACGCCAAGTTTGGAGTTACTGAATCCTTGAACACTGCCATCACCCATTGCAACGTTACCGGCCAGATCATGGATATTTTTGTCATATCCAGGAGTTGGATTTGGCAATGGACGTGCGTCTGTGCGACGAGCGCGCATGCGGAATTGGAAAACAACGCCGTCATCAATTTGAGCACGATCACTGTTTGTAATGTTACGGTCACCTGACAGAAGACTCTGTGGCAGGGTTTCGTCTGCATCAAATCCTACGAAGTAACTGATGTTCTGGTTAGAATTGAAAGCTTCCTGAACATTGTCACGTGAAGAACGGATACGGTTGGTGTTCCAAGTGGTGGATTCAACACGACCTAGACCATCACTGGGGCAAAGCACGATTTTTGGAGTCTGCAGCTCATTGGAGAGAGACAAGAAATGCCTCCATACCTGAGTTGCACCTGTGCGACGATCGACAGCACTGGCAGAACCACCTTGGTCATCAGGCACTTGCATTGGATAAAGATCACCATTATCCGTTGCATAAATGCGGAATCCGAGTCCCACGTTCTTGAGGTTGCTGACGCACTTGATTTTCTGTGCTTTGGCTTTGGCTTTGGCCAATGCCGGCAACAGCATGCCCGCCAAAATGGCGATGATTGCAATCACGACCAGCAGCTCGATGAGCGTGAAAGCACCTAATTTCGTTTTTTTCAAACGTTGGTTCATACTATTATTTTTTGAGGTATTGTAGTGAGTTTCTGGGTTGCTCGGAATGACAATGCATGAATGTGCCTATGAACATCAATCGGTGTTACCACTATTTACAACCAAGGGTTAACACTTACTATTGAAAAAAGCCTGTCAATCATGATTTATTGATGCCATCCATCTTGGTATCTTCGCCCCAAAGCACCGCAAATCGAACGAGTTCTGCCCTTGTTTTGATATCGAGTTTCTGACGAATGCTTGCTCTGTGGGCTTCCACTGTTTTGACGCTCATGCTCAAAAGTTTTGCAATCTCCCGACTTTCACGCGCCTTTCCTACGAGGGCCAGGACTTCCAGCTCTCGATCTGTCAGGTGGCTCACGGGTGAAGATGAAGTCTTCCTTTGCCGTCCAGTTAAATTATTTAAAAAATTACTGGCAACAAGATCACTTACATGGACTTCGCCTTTAAGTATGGTTAGAATGGCTACAATCAGCTGTTTGGCCCCTTCAGATTTCATTACGTATCCACGCGCACCTGCTCTCAAAACACGTTCTGCATAAAAGGTCTCCTCATGCATGGAAAAGACAAGTATTTCCACTTCAGGCTGAACTTTCCTTAAATCCTTGATGAGTTCCAAACCACTGCGTCCGCGCAGAGTCAGGTCAACGATCAACAGATCCGGTTTGAGTTTTTGCACTTTCTCCAGTGTATCATCCGCGTTGTCGGATTCGCCTATGAGAGTCAATGACGCATGCACGTCTATCGATTGCCTGATTCCGGCACGGGTCAGAGGATGATCATCGACGACAAAAATGGAACGGATGGGTTCTGGTTCGGTCTTGACCATGGTTCAAAGCATTGAATTCAAAGTGAGGCCTGGTTCGTTTAATTGGCGTGTACTATCACCGATGGAATGCGACATATTACTTTCACACCTTGTGGTGTATTCTCACAAAAACTCAGTTGAGCATGCAACAATTGACTGCGAAATCGCATATTGGAGACACCGCAACCGGTTCCCCCCACCAACTGCCCGCCCTCAACTTTCCCTTTCCCGTTGTCCTGCACAGTCAATAACAGATCCTCCCCCTGCACCTCAAGCCGTACTTCAACGAGCGAAGCTGCTGAATGCTTGATCGCATTTTGTATGGATTCTTGTGCGATGCGATATATGTGCACACCGGCAGTCGCCGAACGCAGAGCAATGTCATCATGAGACACAACAGATTTCAATTCCACGGGAAGAACAGAGTTCATCAGATTCAACCAGCTGGAGATCGCTTGAGGCAAACCCACTTCTTCGATATGGGAGAGATCTACCCCTGCGATCATCGTTCGGGTTTTAAGAAGGGCATTTTGGACCACTTTGAGAAGATTGCCTATCTTTTCGCTTCTCTGCACTTCCGTCATTGACGCATCGTTTTGAATGGCATGCAGCCCCATTTCAAGGCAGGTGAGATGAGGGCAAAGGTCGTCGTGCAGCTCACGCGCAAGCTTGAGTTTGTCTGCCTCCAGCAACTGAGCGACTTGATTGGTGGCAGGTTGCTTGGAAGATGTGAGTAATGGGCTGCTTCCGTTTTTCACCACAGCCTCTTTCAACAAGCCAAGCAAGGTGCTTTTGGACAACTTATCAAGTTCCTCGAAGTTCATTCAATCCACCCCCGCCATCGATAATATTGATAACCTACCATTTCATGGGCAAATTCATGTAAGTTTTGAAAGTTCCCGGATTGAGGAAACAATTTCCATCTTCGCTTTTTCGCAGTAGTTGCATACCCTTTGAAATCGCACCCCACTGGCTGCACATCGACTCCATGCTTTCGAAAAACGGCTTCGGCCCGCTTCATGTGCCAGGCAGAAGTCACGAGATAAAGGGTTTCCCAGCTCTTGTTTTTGACAAGTTCACGGACTCTGACCGCTTCATCACGCGTCGTGTAGGAGTTGTCCAAAAAGTGCACTTCGCCTTTGACCATACCCCACCTTTTTCGCCACTCATCCAGCAATTGCCCCTCAGCAGTGATGGTTCCATTGATCTCATAATCACTTCCTCCAAATACGAGATTGTCCGCTTTACCGGATTCCATCAAATCGAATGCAGTCAGATAACGGTCGAAAGCATCACTGGCGGTGATGCCAAGCGCTTCTCCCGAGTGCGGAAACAGCCCCCCTCCCAGGCAAATGACCGCATCCGCCTTGGGAAGTGCTTCCCAATCGTCCACCATGTAGGGTCGCTCGAGCTTTGCCAGGAGCCAGCCAGACAAGGGAGTCGCTCCCATACACCATACCAGGGTCCACAGAAGAAAAACAAGCGCACTCGTCTTGTGTTCCTTCAGTTTTCGAAATCGCCAGGCAATGCATAATAGCAGAACCCATATCACAGCCAATGGATCCAAAGCTTCGCCCAGACGTTTGCTTAGATTAAGGTCAATCATTGATTGCTGCCTACTGTATTCAACAATATGACAAATTTAAATCCTGAAGATGTAAAAAGCCGCTTGTTATCCCCATCCAGACCCTCAAGATCATGACCAGTAGGACGCACTGGAATGAATTTAACGAACGACCCGATCCCTCAACTCATCAAACGGCTGGCAGTTCCAGCAAGTGTTGGCTTCTTTTTCAACACGATGTACAACGTGGTAGACACCTATTTTGCGGGATTGTTGTCCGTGGATGCGCTCGCTGCATTATCCGTCTCTTTCCCTGTTTTTTTCATTCTCATTGCAGTAAGCGCCGGTATTTCACAAGGAGCCACGGCCCTTGTATCCAATGCTCTCGGAGCAGATGATCTGGAGGGCGCTCGAGACATGGCGACTCAGTCGGTCATCTTCAGTCTCAGCATGGGCGTGATATTGATGATTGCCGGATTCCTCTCGTTTCCTTTTCTTTTTGGGCTACTTGGGGCCGAGGGCGAGTATCTGGATATCACCCTGACTTACATGAACTGCATCCTGGCAGGTACTCTGTTCTTTATTGGCCAGTCGATCTTGAATGCCACTTTGAACGCTCAGGGCGATACGAAAAGTTATCGCAATCTGCTGATCATTGGATTTGTTCTGAATCTGATTCTGGATCCATGGTTTATGTACGGCGGGATTGGATTGCCAGCCATGGGCATTCGCGGAATCGCTCTGGCAACCGTTTTGATCCAAGCCCTGGGGTGCTTCTATTTGGCATGGAGGATAGCGTGTTCCAAGCTGAAATACCCTTTGACACTTCAGCGATGGAAGCCGAATTTCTCAGCATGGGGACAGTTGGCCAGACAGGGAATACCGGCTTCGATCAATATGATGACGGTTGCTGCAGGCATTTTTGTGATCACCTGGTTCATCAGTTTTTTCAGTAAGGAAGGAGTAGCCGCCTATGGCATTGCAACCAGGATCGAACAAATCATTCTGCTGCCGACCATAGGGCTGAATATTGCGGTATTGACGCTGACGGGTCAAAATAACGGCGCTGGCCGAATGGACAGGATTATGGAAATGAGAAAAGTTGCCATGAATGCCGGATTAATGATGATGATCACTGGTGGCGTCGCATTGTATTTTGCTGCACCCATGATGATGCGTTTTTTTACGGACAACGAGCAAGTGTCATCTATCGGAGCGGAATACCTACGCATAGCTTCTTTCACACTTTGCTCCTACGTGATCCTCTTTCAAACGGTCTTCATGCTTCAGGGGCTTAAAAAGCCGATGATTGCGCTCTGGATCGGTCTTTACCGACAGATCATTGCACCATGCGCTGTCTTCTATCTGTTGGCCTTTCTACTTGACTGGAAATTACAAGGTATCTGGTGGGGAATCTTTGGCGTGACCTGGAGCGCAGCAATATTTACTTTGTTTTATGGTCATCGTATTTTAAGTCGCATGAGTGAAGCCAGTGTTCAGCATTCAAAGAATTGAAAAGGAATCCATGAAACCGGAAGACTCCCAAGATTCGTATCAAGCCGCAAAGCAATCAAACCGTGACCAGGTTGTCAGCGGTATCGATGAACTTCACCAAATAGCACAGCTGGCTTCGACAGTCTCAGGTTGCAAAACGGCAATGATTCACCTGATTAATGACGGGAAGTTGGAAATTTATGCGGGAAGAAACTGGGAACCTTCATCTCAGCATCACGAGCTGCCTTTTTGCAAAAAGGTTCTGGCGAGTGAGCAAGCCATCGTCATCAAGGATACATCTGTTGAATTGGATGGTGAACGATCATGTCTGTCAAAAGCCCCATGGAATTTCAAGTTCATGGCAGGATTCCCTATCAGGAGCAAGCGGAATGCTCCACTCGGTGTCCTGAGCATCATGGACAAAAGCCAGCATAGTTTAACCGTGGAGCAAATGGAGTCCTTGGACATATTATCCAAACACGCTGCAGGGACTATTTTCATGGGAACAGCGACAAGCGAATTACACAAACTTTCAGACGCACATCAGAAAATCAAAAAGGCTTACGACGATTCCGAGGCATTCTACCATAACCTTGTCGAAAGCCTGCCCCAGCATATCATCCGCAAAGACACAAAAGGTGAGTTTACCTTCGCAAATCAAAACTTTTGCAAAGCGATTGGAAAGACTTCACAAGAAATCCTGGGTAAAACAGATTTTGATTTATTCCCAACCCATTTGGCGGCCAAGTACCAGGAAGACGACCGAGTCGTGATGGAATCACTTCAGAAGATCGAGATCACAGAGGAGAACGTCGGACTGAATGAAACCAAAAGCTATGTCCACGTCATCAAAACCCCCATTTTTGATCCTTCCGGTAAGGTCGTGGGAACACAAGGGATATTCTGGGATGTGACAGACAAGAAGAAAACGGAATATGAGCTGACTCTGGAACGACGCTTGCTGAGATCTTTGCTGGAAACCATCCCTGATCATGTTTACTTCAAAGATGAAAAATCGCAATTCATCCGATGCAGCCGGGAATTATCCGATCGACTGGGTCTGAAGGACCCGAGCGCAGCTGAAGGTAAAACGGATTTTCATTTTTTCAGCGAAGAACATGCCAAGCCAGCTTTTCAGGATGACATGGAAATCATCAGAACAGGTCAACCGATCATCAATAAGATCGAGAAAGAAACATGGCGAAACGGGGAGGTAGGCTGGGTACTGACAAGTAAAATGCCCTATAAGGATGAGGATGGAAATATCATAGGAACCTTTGGGGTTTCTAAAGATATTTCCAAATTGATCCAGACTGAAGAAAAACTGCGCAAAACAGAACAAAAATACCGCGACATCTTCGAGCAAGCCGTGGAAGGTATTTTTCAGTCAACCCCGGAAGGCAAGTATCTTGAAGCAAACCCGGCTTTGGCAAGAATCTACGGTTACAAATCCACGGCAGCTCTTTTAGGTTCGCTGACCAATATTCAACAACAACTATACGTTGATCCATCGCGCCGGCAGGAATTTGCACGACTGATGAAGGAGGATGGTGAGGTTCACGAATTCGAATCGGAAATCTATCGCAAGGATGGCAGGAAAATCTGGATATCTGAAACGGCCAGATCGGTAAGAGATGATAAAGGGAAAACCCTTTATTATGAAGGCGTCGTTGAGGACATTTCTGAGAGAAAACAAGCGGAGGCAGCGCTCCAGTATGCGCGTGATGCTGCGATGGAATCCAATCGCCTGAAGTCTGTCTTCCTGGCAAATATGAGTCATGAAATCCGTACCCCGATGAATGGTATCATCGGCATGAGCTCACTATTGCGCCAAACAACACTTTCTGAGGATCAAGTCTATTTCGCTGACACTATCGAATCGAGTGCGTTGGGATTACTTCGCCTCATTAATGATATCCTGGATTTCTCAAAAATCGAATCTGGCAAAATGACCATTGAAAACGAACCTTTCAATATTGCCGAAAACGTAGAACAAACTGTCAGCCTGCTGGCTGATCAGGCTCAAACAAAGGGACTCGAATTTATTCTGGATATCGATTGCGAAACACCCTCGATGGTTCTGGGGGACAGGATTCGTATTCAACAGGTACTGACAAATCTGATCGGCAATGCGATCAAATTCACTCATGCAGGCGAAGTTAGAATCAAGATAGCACCTCAAAGCCATCAGAACGGTATCTGCTGGTTAAAATTCCAGGTGATTGATTCTGGAATCGGAATCAAACCAGAAGCACGTGAGGATATTTTTGAAGCTTTCATTCAGGCCGATAATTCAATGGCCAGAAAATACGGAGGTACCGGGTTGGGCCTTGCAATCACAAGGCAGTTGGTAGAACTCATGAAAGGTACACTCCGCCTAGAGAGCGAAACCGGCAAAGGGTCGTGTTTCTGGTTCACCCTCCCGTTGGAGGCAAAACGATTGAGGCAAGGGAGAAAAAAGCAGCCAACTTACGAATGGAGTGGACAAAAAATCCTGATCATTGAGCCGAATGATCATTGTCAGGAGGCCTTGGCCCCCATTTTGAGAAATTATCAAATGGATTACCACTTCGTAGACAAAGGTAGGCGAGGGCTGACTGAATTGAGCAAAGAATACCATGATTCAAAACCCTATCATTATGTCATGGTGAACGCTGCGTTGCCTGATCAGTCTGGTTTGGACTTTTGCCAGATGTTCAATGCGCTTCAATTCTCTCCCAAGCCAAAAGTTATTTTGATGTCCAACTTTGGCAACCGCCTTTCAAAGGCACATTTAAAAAAGCACGGGGTTTCAATGGTAGTCAACAAACCGGTAACCCAACGATCGCTGACGCGCGGTTTCCGACGTATTTTTCAGGTGGACAAGACCGGACTAGACACACAATTCCTCAGCATCAGTGATACCTCATCGCTTGCCATCCCGTCGCTTCAAACAGCAGAAATGCCGAATCAACAGGTATTGATCGTGGAGGATAATCCGGTGAATCAGTCCGTGGCAGAACATATGTTGAAGCGACTCGGCTATCAACCAGCCACTGCTGATTCCGGTAAGAAGGCATTGGAGATGATGCAAAAAAATCATTACCCCATCATCCTCATGGATTGCCAGATGCCGGATCTAGATGGCTATGAGACCACAAAGAAAATCCGTGAGATGGAATCTTGTGAACAATCAGGAAATCAAAATCCTTGCAGGATTATCGCAATGACTGCCAACTCAATGGACGACGACCGCCAAAAGTGTCTGGATGCAGGCATGGATGACTATGTATCCAAACCCGTCCTGTTACCCACCCTTTCAACCGCTCTCAAGAATGCTACATCCAATTTGATTCCCATTGAAAAGGGTGATTGTGATCAGAAAAATCCGATACAACACAAACCCGAACAATCTGACTTCCATAATATAGATGCTGGTATATTGAAGCAGTTCCTGGGTCCAGAGGGATCCACCAAAAAGGGTGTTCTTCCAAAATTGGTTCAAATGTTCTGTGAGAAAGAAATCCCCAAACGATTGAATGAAATGAATGCT
>Ga0163179_10001477_pt1 | contig 16679 bp, 11 predicted proteins | sample AtlANTMetagenome_FD_109643 | JGI IMG/M metagenome (GOLD analysis project Ga0163179, IMG submission 109643) | Marine eukaryotic phytoplankton communities from the Atlantic Ocean - Atlantic ANT 2 Metagenome | ecosystem: Environmental > Aquatic > Marine > Oceanic | place: North Atlantic Ocean... | reverse complement strand
TTCAGAAGAATGGTCAGGTGTTGCACTTCCATTGGTTCGTAGAATCTTTGGTGAGTTAGCAGCTCAGGAATTCGTTTCTGTTCAGCCTATGAACCTACCTTCTGGACTTATTTTCTATCTTGACTTTAAATATGGTACTGCCAAAGCTAATAGAGCTGATGGTGACAACATACATGGTACTACAGACGGAGCTGGTGATGCAACTGGTGGTTTGTATGGTGCTGGTAAATTTGGATATTCCATTAATGACCAGTCCAGTACTATTGCTTACACAACATCATCTGCAGGTGTTACATATGCAGATGTTGACTATGAAGCTTCACTAAGTGCGTCATTGGCTAACTTATCAAAAGTATCTTTAGCATTACCTACTGGATATGATCCTGATGGTATTAGAGCTTTTACTGTAAGTGGTTCTGGTGATGATGAAGTCACAGCAGTTTATCCTGCTTATAACAAAGTAAATGGTTCAAATCTAGTACTTATCGTAGATGGTGCTGCAGCTGCTTTTGGTGAAGGTAATATTGACCTAAAATGGCATAAAGTATCTGCAACTGCTAATGATAGAACTGATTTTGAAGCTACTGAAGCACAAATCGATAACAATCCTGAGTTGGACATCAATATTCCAGAATTGGATATTGCTCTAAGAAGCATTCCAATCATTGCTAAGACTCGTAAGTTGAAAGCAGTATGGACACCTGAACTAGCTCAAGACCTTAATGCTTATCACTCTGTTGATGCTGAAGCTGAACTAACTGCACTATTAAGTGAGTACATTTCAATGGAAATTGATTTGGAAATCCTTGATATGTTGATGGCTAATGCTTCTGCTAAAACTGAAAAGTGGTCAGCTAAAGTTGGATTCGAGTACACTTCCGTTAACGGTGGTGAGCAGGATTGGACAGCTATTAGTGGTGCATCTAATGCTTACACTAAAGGAACTTGGTTCCAGACTCTTGGAAACAAGATACAAGCTGTATCAAATGCTATCCATCAAAAGACTCTCCGTGGTGGAGCTAACTTCATAGTGGTATCACCTGAAGTTGCTACAATCATCGAGTCTATTCCTGGATATGCTTCTGATGCTAGTGGTGATGCTACCAATGGTAAATTCGCTATGGGTGTACAGAAAGTTGGTGCTTTAACTAACAGGTATAATGTATACAAGAACCCTTACATGACAGAGGACACAATCCTTGTTGGTTTCCGTGGAAGTAACTTCCTAGAAACTGGTGCGGTTTATGCTCCATATGTTCCGTTAATCATGACACCTCTTGTTTATGATCCTAAGAACTTTACACCAAGAAAAGGTGTAATGACTCGCTATGCGAAGAAGATCGTAAGACCAGAGTATTATGGTAAGGTTGTTGTTGCACACTCTAACCTTGTTTAAGTAGTAATACTTATTCTTATAAAAAAGGGGAGCTTTTTAGTTCCCCTTTTTTTTTATCTATTTTTCATTTCTTGATATTTATTTATAGATATATCTAACAAATTCTAATTAGGAGAAAACCTATGGCTCAAGAACCAATATGGCCAGGAAGTGGTTCAGCGATTCATCCAGATAGTGGTTCTACACCATTTGGGTTTTATGATACGGATACAGACTTCCAATCAGATGCTCCAAAGTTTGCTTCATGGTGTGCTAAAAGAATGGGATACCCTATAACAGCAATCGAACTACAAGACACACAATTTTATGCTTGTTTTGAAGAGAGTATTACTGAATATTCTGCACAAGTAAATCAATTTAATATAAAAGATAACTTATTAAGTTTAAAGGGACAATCAACTAGCTCTAATTTAACTCATAAAAGAATAACTCATACTATGGGTGAACAGATATTTTTATCTGAAACTTATGGAAGTGAAGCTTTAGTTGGTGGTACAGTATCTACACATAAAGATAAAATAAAAATAAATAGTGGTTCACAGGATTACAATCTAAATACATTATTGGCTGATATTAGCGGTAGTGGTGCTATTGAAGTGAAAAAAGTATTTTATGAAGCAGATCCAGCAATAAACAGATATTTTGATCCTTATGCTGGAACAGGACAACAAACAAATAATATGTTGGATGCTTTTGGATTTGGTGGTTCATCACCAGCTATATCATTTGTATTACAACCAGTATATGCAGACTTACTACGGGTTCAGGCAATAGAGTTCAATGACCAAATACGAAAATCAGCTTATTCTTTTGAGTTGAGAAATAATAGTTTAAGAATATTCCCAACACCTTCTACAGATGGTAATTTTTGGATAGAATATACTAAAGTTACTGAAAGAGATAATGTTTTAAGGTCACGATATAGTGGTTCAGTTGATACTGTTTCTGATATAAGTAATGCCCCGTATGATAATATGAAATATTCACAAATAAATGATGTTGGTAAAACTTGGGTTAGAAAATACGGAATGGCATTATCAAAAGAGTTATTGGGTATGGTTCGTAGTAAATATGGAACTATTCCGATTCCAAATTCAGATGTAACTTTAGATGGAGATACATTGAGGGCAGAGGCAACTGCTGAAAAGGAAACACTAATAGAACAATTAAGAGAAATGTTAGATCAAACAAGTAATAAGGCACTTTTAGAGGCTGATAGGGAGTCAAGTGAACACCTACAGGAAAAGTTAAAGAAAGTTCCTTATCCAATTTATATAGGATAAAATCATGGCAAGTAGATATTGGCCATCACGAGATACTGAACTAGCTAAACGATTTAATGATGAGTTAGTTGGAAATCTTAAAGATGGAAAGTGTGGAATCATTGGACAGGAAGTTATTTTATATCGCGTATCAGTATATGAAACATCAACAAATATGTATGGTGAGGCCGATAAAGGTAAAGTGTATGAGGCTGGCGTAAAGTTATCTTGTATTATAGAAGCTAATGATATTGACTGGAATAGAAATGAATTTGGTGAAGATACAAGACAAGAAGCTTTATTTCATTTTCAAAGAGATATGTTGATTGATGTAAATTTTAGACCAGACATCGGAGATGTTGTAAGTTGGAATGATGGTTATTTTGAAATAAATGGTACAAACGAAAATCAACTGATAGCTGGTGATTATAATAAAAATTGGACAATAAGTTGTACAGCATTTTTAACAAGGATAAATAGTTTAAATATTGAACAAACAAGAGCGTTTTAATGAGTAGAAATAAACCAATATCAAGAAAGGCTAGGATTGCTTCTAATCAATTGGCCATAAGACCAGATTTCAATAGGGGTAATCAACTTCGTAGGGATAATGATACACAGAAAAATATATCTGTTAGTATTAAGGATGTCGATGCCGCTATTATGTATTACTTTAATGAGGTAATACGACCAAATGTTACTGAAAATAAAGAAGTTGTAAAAGTACCAGTAATGTATGCATCACCTGAAAGGTGGGTTAGTATACAAAAACGAGGATTTATGCGGGATAAGAAACAACAGTTGGTTGTCCCTGCTATTGTATTCAGAAGAACTGGTATTCAAAAAAATGAAAATGTTCCAACATCAAAAATAGATGCAAATAATCCTCAAAATTTTGTTACATTTGAACAAAAATATACACAAGCTAACAGATATGATCAATTTTCAAAACAAATTGGTTTATTGCCTCAAAAAGAATATTATAATGTAGTAGTTCCAGATTATATTACATTAAATTATGAGTTTACTATTTGGACATCATTAATAGAACAAATGAACAGTATTGTGGAAAAGGTAAATTATACTAATGGTTCTTATTGGGGTGAACCTGGTAAAATGAGATTTAAAAGTCAAATAGAAAGTTTTTCTGATTCTAGTGAAATGGATGCTGGTGAGAGGTTGGTAAAAACTAATTTTTCTGTTACTATGTATGGTTATATAATACCAGAAGAATTTAATAAAATGGTTAATACCAGAAAGCAACTTACACCTAAGAAATTAATTTTTAGTATGGATGTTGATAAGACAGAAGAAGAACTAATTAAATTTGACAGTAAAGGTAATGTTTTAGATCCTACTCAAAAACTTAGAAGTATGCCACAGACAGAAGTATTTGGGGTAAAAACCTCTAATAGTTTTACATTAGCGGCTGGTAATAGTATCATAATAACAAATGATGGTCTTTCTTTTAATGGTAGTGAAAGGTTAGTTCAGACAGTACGGACAGTACAGCCAATACTACCAACCTCTGATGTCCAATTCAACTCCATGACGGTAAATCAGTTTACAGTAGGTTCTACTGTTTTTAATCCTACATCTTATAATGGCAATTTGACAGTTTCTGGATCAATGGGAGTTACCGAAAACCTTTCTGTAAATGGTAATGCAACTATAACAGGAACAGTTACTGCTAGAGAATTTCATACTCAATTTGTAAGTGCTTCCATAATACATCAAAGTGGTTCTACACGATTTGGTGATACCATAGATGATACACACCATTTTACTGGTAGTATGGGTATTTCTGGTTCTCTTAGTTTAAATGGTAGGAATGTAACAGAAATATCAAATGACGGTGGTTTGGCTGATGCTAGTCAAAATGCTTTAGTTACAGAATATGCTGTTAAGACTTATGCTGATGGTATTAGTGCTAATGTTGCCTCTGAACAAACTTATTTGAGAAAAAACTTTTTTAAATCATCCACTTCTATTTTAAATTCTTCTACTGCAAGTTTTTCAGCAGTAACTGCTTCTGCACCTGCAACTTTAAGTTCTACAACAGAAAATGACTTTGTATTTTTTATCAACGGTCAGTATATGGAACATGATGCTATAACAATAGAACAGTCTAATGCATCCACTTTCTTACTTAAAGTTAATAATGATTCAATAGGATATGATTTAGAAACAGATGATGAAATAGTTGCGTTAGGTAAATTTAACTCGTAATGAGAAAGTTTGTATTTATTCATCCAATAGTTTTTAAAGGTGAGCAGGGAATTGAAGCCGTACCTGGTATTCCAATTAATGCATCTTCTCCCTTAACCGCTTCATTTAAGGCAGTACAGGACATAAGTTTATCTGGTAATCTACGCTTTAATCAATTAAATTCAACTAATGTTAATGTTTCTAATGGTAAGTTTATAATTCAAAAAGAAGGTAGTGAAGTTGAATTCGTACCATCAGGAGCTTTTGATGTAACTGGTTCAGTTACTACAAATAATAATTTAACTGTACCTGGTAATTTTACAATAGGTGGATTACTAAAAGCTAAGGATATACAAACACAGTTACAATCTGCATCTACAATATTTCCAAGTGGTAGTACAAAGTTTGGAGATGATACTGGAGATAAACATCAATTTACTGGTAGTTTATCTGTTGGAACTCAAACCACTATGTCAATAACCATACCAAAAGTAAGTGGTGTTCCAGGTCCTATAACATATGATATTGCAGAGTTTAGAAATATTCCATTTCCAAGTGCTCCATATAATCAAACCCAACCAGTAACAGAATATGCTGGTGCAAATCTTGTTGCACCTTTTTCGGCAAATCAAAGATATATTAGAAGGTCTTTTGCTAAGAAGGCCACATCTTTAACCTCAACTACGGTTATATTTAATGCAGAAACTGCATCTGCTCCTCGTTCAGATGACGCTTCATTGTTTGAACAACTACCTGCTACATCAAAAGATGATTTTATGTTTTTTCGTAATGGTATGGTTATGGAACAAGATGCACTTTCAATAAACCAAAATGGTTCTGAGTTTGTTGTTACAATAAAACCAGATGATATTGGTTATGAGTTGACTGTAACTGATGAAATAATTGCTTGGGGTAAATTTAATTCCTAAATACCACTTTTCTTTTACCATTTCTTTATATTTATTATTATGAGAAAAAGACATTGGAAGAATAGAAAAAATAGGCCTTGTCCTGATTGTGGAACTATGTTAACATATTCACGAAAAGATTCATTTGATAGAGCCGTAGGAAATAATTCTGTTTGTAAATCCTGTGCACAAACCGATAGGCAAGTAACTTTAGAAACTATCGAAAAGATGAAACAACCTAAAACTATACAACATAAGAGAAAGATTTCAAAATCAATCACTAACTGGTGGGTAGATAAAAAAGAGAACGATTATGGCTTTGATTCACAGTAAACAACTAAATCCAAAATTTACGGGTTCGTTTAGTATTTCTGGTTCCGATGCCTTAAATATAATTGGTGGAACTACAAGTGATTTTTTAAAGGTCAATACTCATGTTACCGCCAGTGGAAATATTAGTGGAAGTGGATTTTTAATAGTTTCTAAGAGTATATCTACAGAAGGTCCTTTAACTGTTTCTAAAACATCAAATTTACAATCAAATTTAATAGTTGGTACAACTGCTAATATCGGTGGTAATACCACTATAGGCGGTGACACTTCTGTAACTGGTGATATAAATACAAGTGGACACATAACAGCTAGTGGTGATATAAGTTCGAGTGGTAATTTATTTGTAAGTCAAAATGTAGATGTGGATGGAACTTCACATTTCTTAGGACATATTACTGCAAGTGGAAATATAAGTGCGAGTGGTACAATCTTTGCATCAAAGTTTGAATCTGCGGGAGCCTCTGGTGAAACAATTTCATTCAATGATAACATAAATCTTACTGGCAATCTAAACAGTACAGGTAATATAATTTTTACTGGTAATCTAAGTGGTTCAGCAACATCAACTGGTTCATTTGGAAAAATAGAAATGACAAATGGAACTTCTCTAAATGCAGGAAATTTCGCAATAAGTGGTTCAACATCATCGACAGCATCTTTTGGTTTAATAAAAATACACGAAATACAAGGTAATAGTACAATTGCATTTGGTGATAATATAGCTGCTAAACAAAATGTAGAGGTATCAGGACACATTACTGCAAGTGGAAATATCTCTAATGTATCTACAACTCATGTAACTGCTAGTGGAAATATTGATGTAGGTGGTAAAATATATTCAATAGGTGATATTGAAACACAAGGTGATATAATTGCACAAAATTTTATAGTAAGTTCAAGTGTAACTTACATGACACAATCATTTAGTAGTGGTTCAACAATTTTTGGGAATAGTAATGATGACACACATCAAATGACTGGTTCATTACTAAATAAAGGTTCAATTACAACAACGGGAACATTAACTACTACTGGAAATATCATAACACAAGGTAGTATTAATGCTAGTCAAGGACAAATCTTTGGTTCTGGCGTTAATGATAGACATGAATTTACAGGTTCAGTAGTTATTACTGGAAGTTTAAATACAGAATCTGGAAGAATTTTTGAACAAGGTACAAGTGTCATAGACCATGCAACGGCTATGGCAATAGTATTCGGAGGATAATATGGCAAATACTTTTAAAAATGCAGGAGTGGCAATCGGAACAAGTGCTACAACTCTTTACACAGCACCAGCTTCAACAACTGGAATTATACATGCTATTTATATTAGTAATGTGGATGGAACAAATAATGCTTCTGTTGACATTACAGTAACAGATACAAGTGCTGGCCAAACATATCATATTATGAAAACTGTAGAGGTTCCAGCAGATTCAACTTTGGTAATTGAAAAACCTATAAATTTAGAAGCTGGGGATGTTTTACAAGTCAAAGCTTCTGCTGCAAGTGATTTAGAAGCTTTTGCAAGTGTATTGGAAATGAACTAATATGAAATATTACGGAAAAGAAATAAGAAAAAAACCACTTACAATAACTGGTTCTTTATTAACAGTTGATTTAGGTACTAATAGTGGTTCTACTGCGATAAAAACAAATAATATTACGGTGGGATATCCTAATTCTAATAGATGGCAAGATAATTTAGTAGGTAGTTATTTCAATACATTTGATCACAATAGTAATGTATCTGAAATTATGAGATTTATGGCTGGAGTTATCAGTCATTCGATAGATACTGCCGCACCAACACCAAATTTAAAGAAATGGTCAGGTGTAAGTACAAGTTATTCTGGTCAGTCCACCACAACTAAAAGTTCTTTATTTGGTAATGGGGTATTAGGAAATTCAAATTACAGATTATCACAACATTGGACATCATCTGCTTATGTTCAAATGAACGAAACACAATCTTTTATAGAAGCAGAAGAGTATTTTATAAATAAAGGATTTATGAATAGTAATGAAAGAGGAACATTTGGTAATCATACTGGTGTAAATCCATTTAATAGTAGTTATTGTGCAAACATACCAAATACTGTTTTACAATCAAGTAATTTTGGTAGTTTAACTTTTACTAACACATACCAAAAAACAGGTACGAGTGGAGTTTTTCAAAATTCAAATAACTTTAATATGGGAACTTTAACTAACGGTGGACCTACACCATTTACAATAAGAGTTATCGCATCACAATCATTTAGTGATGTTCAAAGTGATACTACACCAGATGCTAGTTCTACTTTCCATACTAAATCTTTTGTAGATTATACTTTAAGTTCGTTTGATGATAATGGAGATAGTAATGGTTTGTATTTAACAAGAATAGAAACTGCACAACCTGCAGTTATTCCAGCCGCATTTCAAGAGGGAAGATTTCAAAGTGTTGATGCACCAATAACTGGTAGAAAAAGACATGCTGGTTCTACAAATAATACTTCAATTTCATCAAGTGGTTATTATAAAATGCATGATGTTAGAGTAGGGTTGAAAAGTGGTTCTGCTACAGATTTTGAATATAAAAATGGTAGCGATAGTAATACCACATTTTTCATGCCAAGTCCCTATCAAGCTAGTTATACCTCATTGGGTGCTGTATCATCTAATATTTTAAGTGGTGCTCCAACTGCTACAATATCAAATGCTACATTAGTGGAAACTGGATTTAGTGCGACATCAAGAAGTTTAAGTGGTGCACCTTATTTACTAACTACCACATATTCTTATAATTATTCTGCAGAGTCTACTAACCATTTTAATCCTGTTTACGGTGGTTCTACTACACCATTACAAAATTCAATATCAACTAATGGTTGGAATAGTATTGGTAATTCTAACATGGGTGGTACAACTTCTGTAAGTGTTACTACAAGCGGAGTTCAAACTAATAGTGGGACAGCTGGAGTTAGGTCAAGTGATAAAACTGTACAAAGAACAAATGGAACAATACCACATATTACAGATGGAACATTTTTATCATCTTCTTATAGTTTTTCATTAAGTAGTAATAGTGAAAATGTAAGTCAGAATAGAACTTCAAATAATAGTTTAAATTACAGTTTGGCATTAAGAACTACTTCAAGAAATTATGCTGGTACTACACAAACAAGTACAAGTGCTACACAAACATTTTACAATGCTGCAAAATTTGGTCAAAATAGTGATAGTGGCAGTATGGCTATTTATAGTAGAGCACAAGGATATGATAATGGTTCATTAACAGGAACGAGTGAACAATTTTATGGTGAAGATTATAGAAGAAAAGTTAATAATAATGTCACCGCATTTAATGCTGATGCCTTCACAACAGATACATTTCAAACCAATGATGAGGGTGATGCTGTATTGGGTAATTATGATTTACAAGTTAAACCAAATTTCTTAGTCGATCCAGGTGGAAATTATGGATATTGGTTTGCTAGTAATTTTGGTAGTGGAACTTACAAATATTATATTAGAGAATTTCAAACAAGTGGTGTTAAAGGTTCAATGACAGTTAATTGTGGAAAGTCATTAAATGCTTGGACATCAACAAGTGATGGTATTTCATTAGTGGTGATATTAAAAAGTGGAACAAGTGCTGGTTCAAATACATCTATAACAAATTGTAGATTGTATGATCCAACACAAACCGTTAGTAACTTGATAGAAAGTGGTATTACTACTGATAATCACAAAAATCCATTTAGTTCTGCAGTGGATTTATATGGTAATACTGGTGGTTCAAGTAGTGGGACAACATTTACTTTACCAATGAGAAACGCTGATGGTATGTTTTTGGATAATAGTGATAATGGAATTTATGTGGTGATTAGATACAAAGGGGATCCATCACCAGTAACAAGTATAAGTATTTCAACTTCATAAGAGAGAGACTATGGGATTTATAGATAATGCATTAAAAGCTTTAAGATTATTAGGTGGTCGTAGATACACTAACGATAGTTTAAACACTGCTCAAGAGGCATTTGATAAAACTATTGATATTGGTGGATTGGAAGTTTACACACAGGACAATGCGATACCAACGAGTTCTTTACCATTTAGTGGTAGTTCACAACAACATAGTGTTTATCAGAGTAGTGGTAAAAATATTATGAAGTATTGGTTTAGACAAAGATTAACTAAATCAAATACCTCTACTGAAACTTGGTTTTTTATGTCACCAATAGGTGCTACAAACGGAGTAACACCACAGTTGATACAGGAAGGTCAACAGAAAAATTTTATATCACCAAAGTATTCAGTATCAGCATTAGCAAACGCTAATACAGAAGATACTACTCCTGGATATGGTGTAAAACTTTTTAAATCTACTTCAACAAATAGTGCTTCATTTGGAAATAGTGAGATTGTTCCTACAACCGATTATCAGTTTGATTATAAAACAGGTGTTGTACAGTTTGACCAAAACGCACCAAATTCAAATCAAATTATTTATATGACAACATATCAATATGTAGGAGAAACACTTGGTACAGGTTTAACGATACAAGGTACTGGTTCTTTTAGTAGAGTAGAATCAGATACCATTAGTGGTACAATAGTAACTCCAGCTCAACCAAATATAACTTCTGTAGGAACATTGAACTCTGTAGATATTGACGGTGGTACTGTTGATGGTGTTACACTAGGTACGAATGCTGATGTGTCTTTTGGCATTTTAAAGAATGGTTCTAAGATAAGTGGTTCAGCAATATCAACTGGTTCATTTGGTAGGGTAGAGGCTACTACTGGTAAGGTTTCTGATTTTCATGTAACAGATGATTTAGTAGTTACCGATGATGCACAAGTTGGTGGAGTATTTTCTGCTACTGGTAATACAATACATGGTAATGCTTCAACTGATATTCATACTTTTACTGGTAATATAACCGCAAGTCATAATTTAACAGTTGGTGGTACTCTAACCGCACAAGAATTTAGAACAGAGTATTTAACTGAACAAATAATATTTGAAAGTGGTTCTACAAGTTTTGGAAATACGGGTGATGATATACACGATTTTATAGGAACAATGAAAATTACTGGCTCATTACATGCAAGAACTCCTGGTTCTAAGATGTTTGCTAATGAAATACAAGCAACAGAAGGACACATAAATAGATTATATACGACACAAACTGCTTCAATTGCTATGATAAATGATGTAGTTAAACTAGGTTTAGGAACTTCATCACCAAAAGCAATCTTTGATTTAAGATATGCAAACAGCGAAATCAAAATGGATACTACTTTTGGTGGTCCTCATCTAGATTTGGTTGCATCCAATGCTCCTCATTATTGGAGAATAGTACAAGATAATAGTACACAAGGACATTTAGAATTTCAACAAAGTGGTTCTACTGCAAAAGTTAAAATAGGTGATAAAGGTCTTATATTAAAAGAGTTAGCTGTAAATACAAATACTCCAACTGCACCCGTACACATGGTACATACTGGTAGTGTTATAATGAAAGTAGAACAAACTGAAAATAATCCTGATAAAAATATTGTACAGTTACGACATACAGGAGGATCTAAATCAAGTAATTATTATTTTGTAGAGGGTAAAGGTGGAAATGATACTATGTTTAGAATAAGAGGTGATGGTTCAATAATTGCCTCTGGTAGTATAAGTACTGGTGACGATATTATACCAATGAAAGACAACGAATCTGATTTGGGTAGTTCTACAAAAGAGTTTAAAGATTTATTTATAGATGGTACAGCCAATATAGATACACTTTCATTAACAGATGATTTTACTTATGGTGGAGTCACATTTAATGAAGATAGTTCTATGTTGAGTATCACAGGTTCAAGTTTTAAAATGAAGGCTACGGATGGTTCAGATTTATTTACATTAGTAAATAATAGTGACGAAATTGCATTTCAAGTAGATGATAAAGTAGTAGTGTTGGGTGCTAGGACAACAACACCAACTGCAGTGGCGGGTGGATTATTTTATTCAGGTTCAGACCAGTGGTTTCTTGGATATGAAAATTCAGCACCACCAAGTTAGAGGTAAAATAAAAAAGTTTAATATTTATTAGTAACATGACTGTTTAGTCAATTGGAGAAATAAAATGGCACAATGGAGAAAAGTAATCGTTTCGGGTAGTAACTCGGAACTAAATAACATATCATCATCTGGTGATTTTGTACTATCTAAGGATGGTGCGAAAGTGAAGTTTGGTGCTGACAACGAAGTCACACTAACACATCAACACAATGATGGATTATTATTATCAGATCAATCTGGTATAGGAACTACCAAACTTAGTTTTGGTGATACTGCTACATTTGTACAACAACAGGCAGATGGTGAATTAGGTATAGATGCTGATATAAAAGTAGATATAACTGCACCTGCTGTTAGTATGTCAAACGATTTATATGTCGGTGGGGATATACATGCTGTCGGTGATATAACATTTGAAGCAGGTACTGGTGGAAATATAACACTTGGTTCTGGTGCGGATGATAATATTAGTGCAGCTGGTGATTTTATTTCAAATTTAGTACCTAATGCAAATGATTCTTTTGATTTAGGTACAGATGCTCAAAGGTGGAATAACTTATATTTAAGTGGTTCAATCATTGCAAGTGGAGGACCACATAACATAGATTCAGCAACAACAATAGACATAGATTCAGTAGGAGCAACAAGTATAGATGCAGGTGCCGCATCCAATCTCTCCACTTCTGCTGGTGATTTGACTCTTGAGGCTGGAGCTACAAATGCAAAAGTAGTCATAAAAGGTGACCACGAAAGTGGTGTTGCGGTTCATATTGATGGAAATGCAGCCAACGCTTCAATAGTCGATATAGATGCTGGTGTATTAAATGTAGATTCTGCTGGAAATACAGGTATAACTGCTGGTGGTACAATGACAATTACTGGAGGTGGAGTTTCTAAGTATGGTGATGATACAGGAACATTAGATTTTAGTGGAACTGGAGCCGTAACAGATACGGGAGTTACTACATATAATCTATCTCCATCTTCAACATTTGATATAGATGCCGTTGGTGCAACAACAATAGATTCGGATGCCGCTTTAACACTTGGTGGTTCTACTGTTGCTGTTGCTGGTGATGGTGGAACTTTATCATTAGACGGTTCTGGTGGTATCAATATAGGTCATACTGCAGATACTGCAATAGATATTGAGTCAAGTACATTTGATATAGACGCAAGTGCTGGGATTACGATAGATGGAACTACAGTTTCTATAGATGGTACTGCTGCATCCAATGTTACTGTAACTGGTAATGATTTAACATTATCTACAGCAACAAGTGGTAATGTCATAATGGATTCAGCTGGAACAGTTGGCATTGGAACAACAAGTACTACAGGTATTACTATCGGTAGGTCAGGTATAACAACAACAATCAATGGTGATTTAGATGTAAATGGTACTTTAACTACAGTTGATAGTACAAACTTACAAATACAAGATAAATTTATACAAGTTGCTAGTGGTTCTACTTCATCCACAAATGGTGGATTGATAGTTAATACAACAGCTAATGGTTCAGGTTCAGCATTTTACTATGATGGTGATGTTGATAGATGGGCATTAACAGGTGCGGGAGATACTGGTCATACAGATTTAACCGTAACTCCAAGACAATTTGTTAGTACCGTATCACAATCAGCAGTTCCACCAGGAGCTACACCAGGTGATTTTGGAAATTCGGACAGTTCTCGTAGAGGTATGATACATATACAGACTGGTGATGATGCAGGTACAAAATCTGTAGATGGGGATATTTGGATTTATTCATAAAATAAAAGAGGTTACATTATGGCTTTAACAGCTAAGAAAGCAAATGTCATCGTGGAAGAGATGGCAAAGTTAAACAAACAAGAAGTTGCATTTTTGTTTGAATTAATAAAAAGTTCAATGGTTCCTGGTAAACATATACATATTGCCATGGACATTGTAAATAAGTTAAAAAACCAATATAAACTTTGGGACAAAAAGGATTTAGTAATAACTAAAGAACAAAAAGCTAAAAAAGTCTTAAATAAAAAGATTCAAGATGCACAACAAGAAACTGTTAAAAGAGTAAAACAGACGGATGGTGAGATTTGGATAAAAGACGAGGAAGATTAACTTTATTGGCCTGTCATTTGGCGATGATAGGAAGTGGGCTCGAAAGAGTAACCAACCATAGGGAGAATAACTAAATGCCAAGTTGGAAGAAAGTCATTGTATCTGGCAGTGATGCTAGGATATCTACATTATATACATCAGGTCATGTTACTGCTAGTAGTCATGTATTGGTCGAAGGAAATTTAACAGGCCTTAATACATCAACTGCATCATTTGCTTACTTTACTGCTAGTGGCGGTACAACAAGTTCTTTTGATGCTGTCGATGCTAATATGTATTTTGGAGATGGTGGTGGATTAAGTAATGTTCTTCATACAACTAATGCTTCAACTCAAACTATAAATGGTTCTAAAAGATTTCTTAGTGAATTAACACTTGATTATGGTGCACATATAAAAAATAATGAAGGTATTAGATTTGATGGTAGTACTGCGGATGCTTTTACTACAGAGTTATTAGCAGAGGATCCAAACCAAAACAGAACTATAGAATTACCAAATGCGGATGGTACGATTGCATTAACAAATCAGTTACATAGTGCAGTTACTTTAGACACTACTAGTTACGATTATTTGTCTTTATCAGGCCAAGCAATTACTTTAGGAAGAATAAATATTGAGGAAGATACTAATTTGGCAGCAGGTTCTGGATTATCATTATCTGGTGCAACGATTTCATTAAATTCTGCAGCTGTAACTGGTTCGTGGTCATCACAATATTTTAACACATTAACCATAGCAGGTATTAGTGGTTCGTTGGGAGACAATGCATCTACTATTAGAAGTTTAACTAAAGCGGGTATAAGTGGTTCTTTAGGAACTAATGCAACTTTAATCAGAGGTTTAACGGCAGCTAATATAAGTGGTTCTTTTACAGCTGTCTCTCATAGTTTACAAGCAAGAGTAGGTGGTATTATATCTGGTATAAGTGGTTCATTAGGACCAAATGCTGCTACAATAAGAACTTTAACCAAAGCTGGTATTAGTGGTTCATTTACAATAGCATCTCACAGTTTACAAGATAGATTGACAACCGAAGAGGCAAATATTGATACTTTAGAATCAAGAGTTGGCCAATCATTAAATACTACTGATTCACCAGTATTTGGTGGTTTGAGAATAGAAGGTGATTTATTAGCAGAAAGATATATTGTTAGTTCTTCGGTTACACACTTGACATCAAGTTTTTCAAGTGGTTCAACTATATTTGGTGACACGATTGATGATACACATAAATTTACAGGATCATTAAATTTAACAGGTTCGTTAATATCAACTGGTTCTATAGATGTAACTGATAGTGTGAGTGCCACATCATTTTCTGGTATTTTCGTTGGAGCTTTAAGTTCTTCTGCACAAATAAAAGATGCAATAAGTGGTTCATTCAATGCTACAAGTGCTAGTATAGTTACTATTCGTAATACTGAAAGTCAAAGTATGGCTGCTAGATTAGCAAATGTAGAGGCAGGTAATGTTGGAGATGGTAGTAACTCTGGTGACAATACTGGTGATGTTACATTAAATACTGGTACAGCTGATTATTTAAGTATATCAAATCAACAAATTACATTAGGTCAGATAGAATTAAGTACCGATGTTACAGGTCAGTTAGCCCCAAGTCATTTGACCACTAATGATACAAAACTTTTTATAAGTGGTGCATTTAGTGGAACTAGTAGTAGTCTTGCTACTCGTATTGATAATTTAGTTACAAATAGTGGTTCTTTTAGTACTAGAATTACAAGTGTAACCCAAAGTATAGCCAATTTAAAAACAAGAATGGGTACTGAAGAAACCAACATTGATAATTTAGAGGCTAAAGTAGGACAATCACTAAACACTTCTGATTCACCAGTATTTAGTGGTTTGAGAGTTTCTGGTGATATCCATGCAGAAAGATATATTGTATCTTCATCGGTATCAGTTATAACTTCTTCATTTAGTAGTGGTTCTACAATATTTGGTGACACTATTGATGATACACATACTTTTACAGGTTCTTTATTAATAACAGGAAGCGTATCAGCTAACAATTTAACTTCTAATAATTTGACTGCTGATAGTTCAAGTATATCATCAAGAGTATCTACATTAGAAGCAGATCCTGGTGGTATTTTTTCTCCAACTGGTTCAATCCAATCTACCATAAATGATGTATTAATTACTGGTTCATTACAAATATCAAGTTCAAAATCTGAAACTGCAATTAAAGCCGCAAATATACAAAATGGATATCCTACATCTAACAATTGGGGAGAGAGTTTAAATGGAAGTTATTTTAATAATTTTACTAATGAAACTCATGTAAGTGAAATTTTGAGATTTATAGCAGGTGCTATGAGTCATAGTTTAGATGTATCAGATGCTGCACCAAATACAAAAACAATTAATAATGTCACAAC